>Ga0209611_10005353_pt1 | contig 21553 bp, 16 predicted proteins | sample S1TSphgellanicum_3_FD_187693 | JGI IMG/M metagenome (GOLD analysis project Ga0209611, IMG submission 187693) | Host-associated microbial communities from peat moss isolated from Minnesota, USA - S1T2_Fc - Sphagnum magellanicum MG (SPAdes) (version 2) | ecosystem: Host-associated > Plants > Peat...
AAACTCCAAAAGAAAAAGTAAGGTGCCTTTTTCGTCGTCCCCAAATTGGGGGGTTACTTATAAGTTATGTACAAATTGAAGTCTTGAACGACGTTAGATCCATGTCTTAATCCCAGGTCCCCTTTTTTGTTCCACCCTAACCTCCTTTGCCATATATTTCCAGGGTATACCCGGGGGTTCTTCTGGGTATCTAAAATTTATATAATTGTCCATTTAGCTTATTTTAATTCTGTATGCACAGGCTTATTTGGTGTTTTTAATTAAATCATAAAATAAAATAATGTAAAATAAATTATTTTTAAATCCAAGAAATAAAAGAATTTTGTCCCGTGATTCCACGTGACGAATCAGAATGCTAGCGTCGAAAGTGGGCTCTGGTTTTGTAAGAAAAATGAGTGAAAACGAGGTGTCAAAACCCATGACCAAACGGGAGCTCATTTTGGCCCCTCAATTTATGGCCATAGCTGGCACCGTCTAAATAGAGCGCGTCAAACGCTGCACACGTGTCGGAAAGTAGGTCTCTGTACGTGGCACTCTACTTTCCCTTTAAATGACCCCCCCCCCCCCCCCCCCCCCCCCCCTCCCTCCCTTGGGGATTTAGGTACCTACAATGTCTAGTGACTAGGTACCTAACTATCTAGTAGGGCTATGTCAAACCTAGTATTGTAAAAAATTCCTTATGAAATAAATATTGAAATAAATATAATATTAAAATGAAGAAAATATTGTTGTGATAATAAACCCTAAACCCTAACCATTAAAGTCTCTAGTAGTACCTTGGCCCACTTTGACACTTTTCTTTTCTTTTTTTTCAAATAATTATTAATTAATTTTGAGGATTCCATTTCGAAAAATTATATATTCTTGAAATATTTCATCAGAGTCTTTAATTTTCCTTTAGAAAAAATATTTCTGAAAAAAAAGTAATTTTTTGAAATTTTTTGACATTTCTGAAAATAATATAATTAGTTTCAAACTAGTTCAGGTAGGCTATGGTAATTTTTGAAAAACTAAAAAAGCCAAATTAAATTTTGAATTGTTAAATTTAACTTAAATAAATAAAAAGTTCACTTTAAATATACTTTGTGCACCCTATAAACCCAACTTGCATAAACCTTGGGAAAGGGCGTAAATGATTTTCAATTATAATTATCGTTAATTTTCAAATGAACATATCCTTTAGAAATAAAAATTTGGAATATTTCTTTAAAAAATTTGTGTCAAGTTATTTATTTGGTTATCACTTGAAATATACCCTTCTAGGGTTTATGTAGTTATTTTGCTTAATTAAGTGTGATTAAATGGTTTTTTTTTTTTTTTTGATGTTTTCATTTTAGCAAGGACCACTTTCTAATTTTCAAAATAAGGCAAGACAATTAACCAAGCTTCCTTCAAGGTTTAAACTTAGTGCCTTACATGTTTTTTTCTTTTCTTTTAAATGGTGTAAATTCAACTAATTTTTCTATTAAAAAAATTTAATTCCAAAAATTTCAAATTTAAAAATATATTTTTTAAAAAATTGTCACACCAAAAAGTGTTAATAAATGTGTAATTGAAAATTAGTGCTAATTATGGTTGAGAGTTAGAACATTTAGTGAAAATGTGGCCAATGAAAAACAACAAATTTACTATAATTACTATATTTACCTAACCTATGCATTAGAACCATTCATCTAAGGGCATATTTTCAAATCATATATGGACTAATTAGACAATATGTTTTTAGTTAACTATTTTTTGTTATACACAAATAAAAGTCAATTAATTTGGACTCCTTGTGCCCAAAACACTAGATTTTATAAAGGAGATATCAAAAAATTTAAAAATTCATTTAGGAAAATCAGTATTTTGTTTGATTAATAAATGATACAATCCTATAGGCCACAAATTGATTGATGATAAATAACTATTTAATTCTAGATGAAAGGACTAAATGAATCATGCAATCTTTTGACTCAAGTATTCAAGGGGTTGTGATTTGAGCATTTAGCTCATTATTCATTTTCATTGTTTTGGACATATTTGCACCCATTTTGTTCTACCAAGATATAGATAGATTTCCAACAATAACATTAAAAATTGGACTTTCTTGATCTCATACAACTTTGAAGCTATATTATTTGAAATCAAAAAATAAAACACGGTAAAAATAATAATAATAATAATAATAGGTATTGGATGAAAAGCTATCATGATGACTCCATCATGCTTCATTTTGTTTAAGGAATTTAATGACCCAAATATTTCCAAATACCACATTTATCAAATAAAAGTTTGTTGTTCCGTTGATTATTATTTTTGTGATACTTCATGTTAACTTTTAGGCTTGAAACTAATAGCCATTTAATGCTAATTTTTTAAAACATGAATTCAAATATTGAAAACTAAAAATAACACTTTCATTCCCACAATGATTATAATTTATTTTTTAAATAACCTCATTTGCACCATAATGTTTAACATGTTATGACAATAATTAAATAGTAAACATCTAGACATCTTTTAAGCCTAGGTGCATTCAATATGTAGGTTAAGTAAAAATGGAAAATTGATTACAATGGTCATCACAAGGTTTATAAAAACTACCTATCAAAATTCCATTATGGACATTGCCTTGTTCATCGAAGGATTGAGTTGAAGCAAGAAATGCACCGACATAACATTTCATAGGCTTTCATGGACTATGGTATGTTCTTTTGAGATTTTTTGAATGAATCTTGCCTTTTGAGGACCCACATGAATTATTCACACCTTGTTCAGTTACATATTGGTTTTGAAGGATTGGGCTACCTTTTGATAGCATATCAACCACAAGTTGAATTTGTTTGGAATCAAGTTGAAAGCAATATTTCCACATTGGCCATCCAACATCTTTTCTTGTTGACCCCATCGAAGCCACTTGACTATGGCCAATTTAGCTCCATTCACATGAGCTTTGATTCATGCTTTTGATATTAGTTTTTAAGATTGAAAGTCCCCCTGCAAAATGCATTTAAAAAGTTGCTTTGAGTTTTGGGTCTACACCTATTGACTTAGTTGTCACATAACTTATTTTGAGTAACTCTCCCATGGTCAATTAGCAATGAAAACTTAATTGGGAAGTTGATGAACATGGAGATGCTTTCAAAGGGATGGGGCAAGAGAATTTAAGATATCGTAGTGGTCATCTTGGTTTTAACTTTGCAAGTTTATTCAAAATGTGGGTTTTATATTTGGTCGCTTGGGACTTTTGGGTTAAAGGAGCATCTTCCCCATTTTTTTAACCCATATAAATAATGAGATGTCATTTGAGTCTTCTTGAAGGATTTTTTGAGTGTAATTGGAGGGTATGTTCCTTGCCATAATTTATCATCTACCAAGGACATGAGTTTTCAAAAACAAAATGCCCAATTTTTCTTTTTTAAATTTGAAATGCCCAATTTTGTTTATTTAATTTTGTCTTGTTTGGTGGGCATTACATTTTCCAACACATGTCTTCCTCTTTTTAATTATATTCACATGATATTCAAAAGATACCCAATGACCTAGTGAAAAAATTCATATGCATCCTTACGCACAATAAAGCCCAAGGCATTAAGCTTTACCTAGTATGTAAGAAAGAATCACATTTTATATTCAACCTCTTAATTTTCTCAACAAAGATAGGAAAACCTAGTAGTATAATCTTAGGTATCCTTAAAATTAAGGATGCCAATCAAAATACAAGATGGAACTATGTCTAAAGGAAAAAAAATAACAAACTTAAAAAAAGTTCAACCTAGGATGATTTAAGTTTTCTTTTGTCTCTTATGTTTCTCATGTGTCCAAGTGTTCAATTAAAGGTCTATTTATGGGATATTTAAAAGGGACTTAGTGAATTACACAAAGCTTACATGAAGGACTAGTTGATGATTTTGTAAGTTCCAGAATATCTAGGGGTTACTTAAAAACCTACCTAAGGAGGAAAACGTTTAAAAGTCTAAGTTATGGGGAATCTAAAGAATTTAAGGAAACACTTAAAGACCTACCTAAGTTATGGGATATTAAAGACTATTTAAAAGCATACATAAAACCTACTTACATGTATCAAAAGCTTACATACACCTAAGGACTTGCCTAGGTTATGGGATACCCAAGGGTTAGTTGGAAAACTACTTAGAGTCTACATAGAAACTACTTAGGGAAGCACTTAAGGGCCTACCTAAGTTATGGGATATTTAAATGCTACTTATAAGGTTACATAGATCCTATTTGTGGGGCTATTTAGGGATTTCTTAAGTTAGAAAATACTTATGGGTTTTTTAGAGGGCTACCCAAAGTTAACTCCTAATGCAAATGAAGGTTACAATATAGGGCCTACATAGTGGATTACCTAGGGGTTACCTAGGGTTGATTCATAATTCCTATGTAGACCTTATGTAGTTCCTTAAATAATCCTTACATATCCTTTAATTTAGGTAGGTCCTAAGGTAGCCCTTATGTAACCTTGTATGTAAGCTTTTGATAGATCTTGTGTTAGATAGCCCATAACAAAGGTAGGCCCATGGGTGATATTTAAATAGTCCTTAAGTGGCCCCTAAGTATCCTGTACCCTAAGAAATATTTTTATAACCCCTTAGATCTAAGCCTTATGTAACCTCCTAATTAGTCCTTACGTATCCCCTTACCTAGGAAGTATTGTTATAACCCCTTAAGTAAGTTTTATGTAACCTTTTAAATAGTCCTTACATATCCCTTCATCTAGGAAATATTTTATAACCCCTTAAATAAGTTTTCTGTAGTTTCATAAGTAATCCCTATGTATTCCCTAACCTAAGAGTTATTTTTATAACCCCTTAGGTAGGCCGTATGTAGTCTTTTAAATAGTCCTTATGTATCCCCTAGCTTGGGAAATATTTTTATAACCCCATGTATGTAGTTTTCTAAATAGTTCCCTATGTATCCCCTAACCTTGGAAATATTTTTATAACCACCTAGGTAGGCTTTATGTAACTTCCTAAGTAGTCTTTACATATCCCTTAACCTAGGTAGGCCTTTTGGTAGCCCTATGTAACCCCTAAATAACCCTTGAGTGGGTCCTTATGTAGACCTTATGTGGCACCATGTAAGTTTTTTGTCATCCCTATCTTACATAGGTAGGTAGCCCATGGGTTGGTAGGTACATAAGGAGTTAGGTAGGCCCTAGGCTAGTTAGCCCACTATCTAGGTAGTCTCTTAATTTATGTCACCATAACTTAAGTAGACCATAGTTTAGTTTTTTTTTTAAATTATGGTGATCACTTTAATTTTGAAAATTCATTTTTAGTTTTGACAAATGACCCTCACTTTGATGAACTTTATAGATAGCTTAAAAAGGAAGATGAGTGAATGCTATGAAGACCATAGTCAAGCCCAAATAAGGATTACTTTAAGGATAATTTTATTGGTTTGAGGTAGATTGCACCAAGAAATATGTAAAAGTATTGTGCATTGATAGCTATGCCAATGCATAGAATGTAATTTGTTTTGGATATCAAAGTTGTAGTTGGCAACGAAATCAATTACCAATACCATAACAGCGTCTAGGAAATGTTGAAAGCAATTTTGAATTGTTGATCCTACCACCTAGCAGCAAAGTTGTGTCATATAAAGTTGTAATTTTGGCTTCAAAGTTTGAATAAACTTTGTAAAATTAGTTTTCATATGTAATAGTTTCAAAATTTTTTCTTCACCTTTTTTTGTGACAACCTTCTCCATGTTGAAACATTTGCAACAAACCTTAGCATGTGAGGTGCCATCTTTCTCATCTAAATAGAGCGCTAGATTATCAACCCCATGATCTTCACATTTCCCAAACATACAATTTTGAGTATGCCATTCAAAATGGGGGTTTTTACGATAAACAATGGCGTCCCACATTGTAGTATGCCAAGATGTGGCATGTGAACCCACACAACTCGTAGGGGAATCATTAGTAGCCCCACAAATTGCTTCACATACATGTAAGGAGATTTTGAGTGTTGTCCAAATTTCTACCTCATGTGATTGAATCCCATTCTTAATTCCTCCATCTCCACATGGTGTATACATCAACACACATTGTGGTTTTTTATTTTCTTGACCCAATAAGGACATAATAAATCAAATGTTTGCCTACCAATTATTAATGATGGATGTGCTCTTTGAAAACAAAGAAAAAATTATATCTACAACCACTGATTGCATTAAGTTAGACATGTAAAACTGTGAAAATTTCTATGAGGCAAATTCACTAATTTAACCATCAAAACTTTGTTTATACCACCAATATTGGTGATTAAGTTATGGCTATGCAACCAACATGTAGTCATCAAATTTCTAGTAGTCTAGACTAATTCATTCCCTTCATTAATACATATTGATAGTCATTTTAATCACATGCATGCATAAAAAAATTGTAAATAATTAGTGGTAGTCAATATTACTTTCTATCCATATTAGTTTTTCTTTTTTTTTTTAAAATCACAATAATGACAAATCAATAATTGACTAACAATACTCATTGAAAGACATTTTGTAATCCTCACTGGTCCAAAAGACTTCGTACATATTGATAGGATAATTTTCCATGTCTTCACCAATCCATAAATGTTCACAAATACTACCATTAAAAAACTACATGTTTTTAAGTAGTCCATAAGTGTTCACAAATGTTCAGATAACGTACATAAAACATGTACAAGTAATTGTTAGTCCACACATATTCAATAATGCACACATAAAACACTTACAAGTCTTCATCAATACATAAATGTTCACTACTATGCACATAAAACACATACAAATTTCATCAATCCATAGGAAGTTACCAATGCTAGCATAAAACATTAACAAGTTTTGATTGATCCACAGATGTTCATGAACAATCACATAGAACACTAAGAAGTTTTCACAAGACCATACACAACAACACATCTTGGGTTTTGTGACTAGGTTTTGTGATTACGTCCTAGTCAAGAAGGACATATGCAACTAGTCACTCATGAGTTGTTAAACCCATGTTGTTTCACCCATTTAGTCGCAAAAGACATTTAGTCACAAAATCTAATCATCTTATCAACTAACATTCTTTTAATTTTGGCTTAATATTGAAATTCCATGTCATTGGTGACCTTGGTATGATGTGTAAAATACATGCCACTTCAACTTAGTTGTTTTATTCAACTAAGTGTTACAAAAGACACCTTGATGGATCAATGACATGTGTCAAAAATCTATAAATATTATGAATCATGCATATGATAAAAAATAACCTAATTTAACCCATGTAGTTAACATAGCCAAAAGTCAACATAACTTAACATATCTAATCTAATTACCTATGTTAGGCAACCTAAGCTACCTAAGCTAAAGTAGGTGGCCTAAATTAAAAACAAATGTCGGACGCATAGCCTAAGAAGTTTAAATTAGGCTACCTAACCTAAGCCAAGTGGCCTAGGTATCATAAATTGCAAAAGAGAGGATTTGTACTTCTCACCTTCATTTTGGGGTTCAAATTGTCATCCATTGCATTACCACTTTTTTTATATTAATTATATTTAACACAAAGTTATAAAGCTCAAAATTTTTAACCTTGAATTAACCTTGGCCACCTTAAGTTGACCTAGGTCAACCTACCTACTACCTGCCAACTTAGTTTAGACTTGGATTTCCTTAAATTGATTTTAAATGAATTAGTTTGTCAACCTATATTACTTATTAACCTAGCTTAGGTTAATCTAAACATTTTTAGGCTTAAAAAAACCTAAAATAATTATGTCACATCTAGTTGCATCATAATTGCATCTAATTGCACAAATTTAAAGTGGTTACAAACTTGATAAAATATTTTATAATGAGGCTATTTAAGTTGACTTAGTAGAAAACCTAAATCTAGGAAATTAGGCAAGCCTAACTAGGTTAACCTATTAGTAGGGTAACCTATTCTAGGTATATTTAAACATACTAGATGTAATAAATTTATAATGTCTAGTTAAGTAATTTACAAGGTAGCCTATATTATGAAGTAGGTTTTTATTAAATAACCTACATAAATAGGTTAACTTAATAGGTATGTTAACCTAAGCTAGTGTGTTAAATAGTTAAAAAGTCAAGGAATTATGTGTCACATTTTTCAAAACGACTATTAATATTATAATCATAATTACAATTAACAATAGATTTTTTAGTACACATATACATGCATGTGAATTCACGACTTCAAAAACCTCATGACATAGAAAAAAATGGCATGCCATAACAAATATTAATGCCATAAATTCAAAACACAAAAACTTACGGTGTCACAAAAAATAATGGATTGCCATGAAAGTTTGTGACACCTTGTTGCCAAATGGCATGCAATGTCATCATCATATGGAAGATCAAGTTGTTATTAATCACAAAGGACAACAATATTTTCAACTATTTAATAAATGAAATTAATTCATCAAATCAATGGCCTGAATCATGATGTGAAGTTAGTGTCACGAGTCATGAGGTGTTGCAACTACTAGTCAATTTTGTTGCCATGTGGCATGCCATGTTAGCATCACACGACCATAAGTTATTATTCACCAAAAGTTGCAAAAATGAATGGAGTTTTGTTATTACTTAATTTTGGATGATTAAAATTACATTTTTGAAATTTTAATATTTGTGTAAAAACCATCAAGTCATGATATTGAGTATAGTCGCAAAACAATAATACTATGTGACACTACAATGTCTTTTACAACTAAACGTAGTCATTAACATGAACTTGTAGTTTAAAAAAAAATAGTCGTTTTATTAACTGGTTATAAAACCCAAGATGTGTTGTTGTGATAGGTGTTGACTATAGTGCCTATAATACATCAATAGATCCTAATCAATCCATAACTACTCACTAATACTCACATGCAACAAATGCAATAATTTAGATCAGTCTTATGGTGCTCATAATATTCACCCAACATATATGGACCTTTGCATCCAAATGTAATATTGTTCATTTATAGTCATTATATGTACCACATTAGCTTAACATAAGTCCACAAATGTTCACATTAATTCATTCGATACATTTGAAGGTCGAGACCAACTATTTTGTTTACAAGTATTCACTAATCACCACAACACCCTTGCAACCCTACATAGTTTATGGTTATTCACCAAAAGCACAATTTATTTTGTTAAAAAATGTGATGTCACCAAATGTGGCTCAAAAGCTACATACAAATCCCAAGAAAATACACATTTGTGCATATGTGAGATGTAGAAGTTGATAAAACCCATGTATATACAAAAGAATACTAAATTGAACACTAAAGAGTATTCAAATAGCATGATACATTAAATGACCATGCATGAATGCATAAACTTGTTGGTACCATTAGAAGGCAAGGGAAATGGTCGCACTTGGTGAAAATTTACATGTAAAGACCACACAACAACAAACATAATGCAAAATTGACTAATGAAAAATAAAGTAAAGGTTGAAAGCTTTGGTATGTACTTATGAAACTCAAAACACAACTAGAAAGGTATTTCACACATTGGTTCATATAACGATGGAAATATTGATAGATTTAGTATTCCAATCAAAAGTACCATATTGACCAATCCATGATTTACATAAAAGACAAGAAGTCATGTAATAGAATTTTGGATTTCATTCAACATTAAATCCTGAATGCAAAGTTGAATATTGAATATGGAATTCCAAGGTTGAGGATTGTTAAATTGAATGTTCAATTTGAATGACCATTTCAAGATTGTGCATTTCATCCACAAATTGCATAAAAAGATTAGAAGACTCGTAAATAGAAGTTCTAATGAATACCTCAACACAACTTGTTATGATACAGGGTTGATGTAACTACTAAAGTTGCAAAGATTAATGTTGGAGCATAACACTAACGTAACCCCAAATTGACTTTGATTAATGATTTTTTAAAAACTACTAGATCCCACAATTGCCACAAATGCCATTCATTGATACATGAAAAAAAATGTGAGTTTCTATCATGTCTAGGGGTCCATAATTTGATTAATAAAATTTAGATGCTCCTAGCCAAATATTAGTGGATGAAATTACAAACTTGTATCACATTTGTGATATGAGGCGATTGAAACTGATTTCACTTATTACACATTAAAGAATGTTAGAATCGATTGAGTTTCTACCAAAGATTTTAAAAATCGAACTTAGGAGCTTAGGATTGTTTAAGGTTGAAAGTTGTAAGACTGTTACAAAACAAACTTGAAAAGAAAGACTATAACTTTGAGGTTATTTTGGCTATTAGTAGTGGGTTGGATTGTTTTCTAAGATTGTTTGGATTTCATGGATTGATCAATTTGGATCCATATTTGGATTGATTTTCAAATCATTATTAAATAGGCTTTAAGGTTCATAGTGCCATCAGAAACATTTTGTAATTTTAGTCCACCATGTTTATGTCCTTTCAATGATTTCCAAAAATGCCTAGGTTAATACTTTAAGATGAAGGATATTGACACCAAATTAGTTTACACATTATTTTATCGAGTGGTTTTCAACACATTCAAATGCTTAAAGTTTTGAAATAAGCCTTATGTTGAAGAACAAACATCAAAAGAACATACCATAGGGTTTTCAATGTCTAAGAAAAGGTAAAAATTTCAAACATGTAAATCCAATGTACAAAGGAAGAAAAGGCCGAAACATTTTGAAAAGAAAAAAAAGGTCAAATGAAGAAGCAAACAATAGGAAAACAAAAGCAAAAAACCAAGGATGAAAAAGAAAATTACTTGTGTTTCCATTAGGTGTTGAATTAGTTTGTCTTCATACAAATGTGATCTTAATATCTTCCTGACCACCTCCTTTTGATTGGGAGTCATGCAAGTTTTAATTGCCCACCATGACAACACAATCACCTTGGTCCTAAGAGCCAACATGTCTTTTCATTTTTTTCATATTGATAATGGGTAGATAAATGTTTTTGACATTTGCATGGACTCCCTGTGATGAAGAGCCATGGCGACATTCCTTGGATGCACTTTTAGCACTTGAACCTTCTACCTGAGTGAAGATGAAGAACTGCTATTCACAAAGGCTATCAAGATGGCATGCTTCATGACCAATTGTAATGAAGTCTTGGTTTGTTTCACTTTCGACAATGATTACATTAACCTAAACATAAGGTCTTTCACTAGTAGAAAAGGCATTTCAACCAAAAATTAGCTTAACAACAAACGACAAGTCACCAATGATGTTAGTTGCAAACAACAAATGAAGTTTTTTTTAATAGGATATGGATATGGCGATTTTATACATGTATCTAGGGATGAGTTCATATGACTACACTTGTAACTACAATTGCGACTACAATGCACACCAATAGTTTGTCCACACATGGTAGCTTAAAAATGTGACACATGGCATCATTTGGATTTTTTGAAATATTTTGTCACATGGTGGCCTAAAATTATGCCACAGGGCAACTTAAGATTGCCAAATATTCATCTAATTTAAGGTTGGACCACTTATGATAGGCTATAAGGCACCTAGGCTAGGCTACCTAGCCACAGGTCTAGCCTAGGTAGGTAGGTACTTAGGTTTAGGTTTAAAACTTTAACAACAAAATCCTATTTTATTTTAAATTTAGCCTTTTAGGTAAAGTCTATGTGATTTGCTCCTCCCATATTGCAATTGAAAACATTGAATGTGCTTGCTACACCAAACCAACCTACTTACATAGTTTGTAAACTTAAAAAGGAAAAGAAAAAAATATGGGATAAAATTTTAGTTGTAGCCTAGTTGCATAGTTATAGCCTAGTTGCAACTATTTTCTAACACATACTATTACAGAACCTACCTACTAGTTAGCATAGGTTCTTACTAGGTACCTATTTAAATAATATTTATTTGAAGTAAATATTTAGATAACTTTTAGATAATTACTTATTTAAAATACCTATATAAATAGCTTCTAAATAATTATTTAAACAATGTATTATGTAGCTAGTGGGTATGTAGGTAGGTAGATAAATAATAGGTAGGTAGGTGGATACCTAATAATTAAGAAGTAGGTATGTACATAATAGGTAGGTAGGTAGGGTGTATGTATTTAATATGTATGTATGTACATAGGTAATGGGTAGGTGGTATGTACGTAGGTACATAATAAATAGGTAGATGGTAAGTATGTAGGTACTTAATAATTAAATAAGTAAGTAGGTGGTATGTACATATGTATGTAATAGGTAGGTAGATGGTACATAGTAGGTTGGTACCTAGTAATTAATTAAATCAATACGTACCTAGTAAATAGGTATGTAAGTCTTTAATAGGTAGGTAGGTATTTAGTAAGTAGGTACTTAGTAAGTAAGTAGGTAGGTATTTAATAGGTAGGCATGTATATATGTATAGGCACGTATGTATTACTAAATAACATATATGTGAAGTTACTAAGTAGCATACATATTTTATGCAATTATAATGAAACTATTTTGGTTACATGTGTAATTAAACTTATATATGATGTTGTAAAATACAAAGACATCATGAAAAATGAACCTATTAGAAAAATGAAATAGGTCATAGTTGTAATTTAGTTGAAAGGAAGATCAAAATCCATCCAAATTTGAAAAGTAATCGCATAAGCAACCATTCATAGTCATATGTAACATTTAGTTGCACATATGGAATGGTTATAAATGACAAGATTTCTATTAGTGTTTCTTGGGCCTTATATCCCTTGAACATTCCACAAGGTTTGCAACAAAAATTGTCACAATGGGTTTGGCCAGGACTTTTGCATCATGACATGCTTTGTGTGCACATTGGGAAAATGTGGACAAGGTTGTTTCAATTATCTAGTGGATGACATTTTTGGCCTTTCTAACTTCATGATCTTGCACAAAAAGGTCCAAAATCTCATGTCCATCTTCAAGTACCCAATCCTCTCATCAAGATGTTTTGAAAAGTTATCTTCTTTAAACACAATAACATTGTTGTCTTTTTGCATTCTTTGCCCTTTTTGGAGGACCACCTCATATTACCCCCAAACACCTATCCTTATCTTTATTATTATCCATGGCCTCTAGAAATAAGGCATGCCCATGACCTTGACAAAAAATGTATAACCACGACCTTCACAACTAAATCAAGAGAACCATCACCATGACCTTCACAATAAAACCACAAAAGCCACATGAACCTTAAACCCTAATCAACTTCCGGCCCTAAGAACCTTCCACGCTAAATCTAGATTTTGAACCTTATTATACCTCATGATATAGTCATCCATTAAGACTATGGATTTTGGAACATCTAACAAAAAGAGTAGAAAAGTCCTTATGAACATTACCCCATGTAAAACAAATAAAAAAGATGATTATTATAAAAAATTGAAAACAACACATAATGGCAATTCTAAGGACTTTTGAAAATATTGTCCATTTTTGATGATCCAAAAGTCCTTATCTATCAATTACTAAAAGTATCAAGAATTTTTTTAATACAATTTAATCACCTTACATTATAACATATTCTAAATCATTAAAATAATTTAAACTAAAAATAAATATATATTTTTGGTGTTTTATAATTTTGCATATAGTTGACCATTACATAATTTAGATTCAAATCCCAATGAAATATTTTTAAAAATATATTTATCACCATAAATATTTGAACAAAAGGCACCCATGGAAAAAATGCATTTCGTTGCAAAAATAAAGCATTCAATTGTGCATGCACCCTATATTGATAAATCATTCAATTGTTTTTGGGTCAATGTTGTTTTTTGGTCTTTTGCATGAGATTATTTTTACTAAGTCATATTACACATTTAGATCTACACACAAGTGTTTTTACAATTAAAATCAAGACAATATCTTAAGTTTTTGAAACTCATAATCACTTTACAAATGGTCTTTCACGGTTGTGCGATACTAGATTTTAGTTAACTTGGATTCTATGTTGTTGCACACTACCGGTGATGATCGATTGATGATTTCTTTTTTATTTGAATGAAAATATTGAATGACATTCCATGCAAGTTGAATTCAAATGAATTCAAATTCCTAAACTAAGGTGAATTGAATTCCATCCAACTAAATTTGATTCCAATTAAATTGAGTTTGCTTCAACAATGGAATTGAATTCAAATTCAATTGAAAAAAAATGGGATGCAAATTAGTGAAAAAGATATTGAAAATTTGCTTGTGAATATAGTGTTGGAAAACAAAAAACTAAAAAAAGACATAAATCCAAAAAGACACAATTTCATGCCCCTTAAGACTTGGGAATGGGCTAAACAAATGCTAGTTTAGAATTGTCCAAGCGAATGACCAAAATTTATAGACCCTAAAATTACATCCTATCTAAACCAAGTTCGATAAATCATTGTCATTTGTTGCTAGAATTAAGAACCTTTGATTTTTAATTAAGATCAAATTTTCATTGTGAATGACCTTTGGCTGTTTTCTTTGATTTTTAGTGCCATTTTGAATAGTAACAGAGCTATGGTCCACCCTGCTTGTAAACATGAAGTTCAATGCAATCACCAATTTTCTATTGAACTAGAGTAAAATTGAGGATTGCATTGGACATCAACCCTTCCAAATATAAAGATAATATCACATCATATCATCATGAGAAAAATAATAATATTTTGAAAATCACAATAAATTATTAATCATATAAAAAAGATAGGCCAAATAAAAGTCATGCACTATGAGTTAGATAATAATGTAGGAGTTCCTATTTGTGATAGAAGTCCAACTTTTTTTTTTTTCTTTTTTTTTGTGCCAATTTGAGCAAATTTGATTGGCCCGTCACAAAAATAAGTTGAAACTATGGAGGCTCCCCAAAATAGAAGATTCTATGGAAAGATACCTTATATACTTTAGGGTTAGCTTAGGTTAGGTTTAGGGTTTAGGGTTTCAAAAAGATTGAAGACTTTAGGGTTAGGTTTAGGGTTTGGAGCTCTTGGTGGGCACTGTCATGGAGGACCTGCACGTCTGCTGTTTGTCTGGTCTCTCTCTGAACTTTCTCTCAAGCAACCAACGGTGGTAACAGGCTTTCCCTTTTGGCGTCGGCTTGTGCAGTGAGGGGTTTTGGCTGACTGTGATGGATTTCAGAGTTTTTGGTGCATATGGGAGGTCTGGTTTGGAGCTGTGAACCACTCTACAAGTCTGATGTAATAATGTGGGTCCAGAGAGTGGAGTGATGGTGTGGGTTTTTCTCTTGGTGTTTTAAAACAAGAGGAGATGGTGCACGGAGCAGCCCCAGGAGTTGTTGTTGGTCGTCTGGCAAGACAAGGGCTTGGTTTGGTTAGAAACAGGTTGAATTGCTTTTACAATGGAGCAGCAGCTGCTGCTGCTGTTGCTGAGGAACCACTTCCGAGAGCCTTGTATGTAAATCAGCATGCTGCATTCCTTACCTGTATATGTCTGTGTCTGCAGTTTTTCTCAATGGGTTTTGAAGAACCTGAACTGGTGGATATTTTTTTGAAATGGGTTTTGAAGAACCTGAAGGGGTGGATAGCTTGGTGGGGGGTGGGGACAAGGAAAAGGACTTGGAGAGGAGGAGCTTAAGTACGGAGCGTTCATCGCAAACACCTTCTTGGTTCAATGTCTCTAGGTCATTAATGCAACACCTTTTGGGACATGGTGCTGCTACACGCCATGGGTCCTTGCCAGGAGGAGAGGTTGGGAAACAGTTGTTTGTATCCAGACCTACTTACCGTTCTTCTTCACCTGTCAGGCATCCGGTTCTCAGCATTGCGGGAATTCGGTTCAAGGGCACAAAGACATGCAAAAAAGGCCCCAAAAAGAAGAAGGCAAAGGAGGTTAGAATGAAACTCAAGAGGATTCGGATGGAGAGGAAGGCAAGGAAAGCTGCCATGTCTCCAGAGGAGACGTTGGAGTACCGCATCGCCAAGGTTCAATTTTTCCTTCATCTGGTTGCTTGTAATAGCTTTGAATCTTGCAAGCTTACTCACCCTTGTGCATCTGGATCAGTGGATGTTGTCAGAATATAGATTTAATTATTTATTTTTCCCTCTGTCGTCTGATCCAATTTTGATGGGTGTTGTACTTTTCAGCAAAAAAAGAAAATCATGCTACATGAAGAACAACTCAAGAAGAAGTATCAATTGCCAGAGTTTCCAGAGCATGATCCGGACCCAGAGACTCTGACACCAGAGCAACTCTACACGCTGAAGAAACTTGGATACAAGAACAAGAACTATGTGCCTGTTGGGAGGCGAGGGATCTATGGAGGTACGATACAGAACATGCACATGCACTGGAAGAAGCATGAGACTGTGCGGTTATGCTGTGACAATTTCCCCAAGGAGAAGATCAAAGCAATGGGTGAACAGCTTGAGCGGCTGAGTGGAGGTATTGTGATTGACATTCATCAGGCAAAGACTATCATTATGTGGCGGGGCCGCAATTACAAGCGACCCAAAAATTACATTCCAGAGGTTTTCAAGAATTTCAATAAGCGCAAGGTTGGTTGCGTTTTCATTCTTATATGTCTCTTAAACTTGTGGGTATCTCACAAACGGGGATCAGGAAATTATAGCTTTCTAGTTGAGCCATGTGACCCAGATTTTGAGTTCTGACTTTGAGTTGTATGATGTCAGGCACTGTTGAAATCTAAGCATGAGCAAGCAATAAATTCATTGCGGGACAGCATTCGGAGATGGGAGAAAGACCTGAGGGATTTGCGCGCTGATATTGCTCGTAAGAAAGCCAAAGATTCTCGCTGGGCTGCAGAGAATCCAGGTGTTCCGAATCCTGAACCGGCATATCAACATGCTGATCAGCAACAACAAAAGTTTGAATACAATTCAGATGATGACGATTTCTCAGACTCTGCTACCATCTACGATTCTGATGGGAAAGTGCTGGAAGAATACACAGAGTCTGATGACTCTCAGAGTGACGGTGCTGGCATCTATGAATCTGACGGGAAAGAGTTGCAACAATACTCGGAGTCTGACTCTGAGAGTGATGATGGTTCTGTGTTGGATGAGGTTTATGGGCTCCATAGTGAGAACTATGATTCTGTATCAGACTCTGAGCATGACAGCTACTGGGATGATGAGCATGTTCCAGATGGGTCAAGATCCAAGGAAGAAATCTGTACACCTCCAAGGAATGATATTGAACTGCACCAAAGGGAACAGCAACAAGGGATTGCAAAGTAGTTTGGTCAAGCCTAAGTGGCATGAATGTGGCTGGAGGTCTATCCTCTAGAGACTAAGAAGAAACCGTATTTAGTTTGCAGGATTTAACTCTAGGAGGTTTGATTCAATGCATTCAGAACAGTAAATTCACTCTTCTGTCAGATTTGAAGGTAGCCCCCCTGAATCTTTTGTTTTTCATGACCCTGAGAACTTCAACAGCTGGTACTTCCATCTCTTGGAGTTTTGGTCCTGGACTTTCTGTGACAAAGGGCCTGTGAGGCTCACTATCAAGGAAATAGCACAGATGTCCTCAGTTCAGTATATCAGTTGGTGCAGTATATCATTGGAATAACCTTGGGGGTGGGCCCTCCCACTGAAATCCATCCCAAAAACTGAAATGTCCTGCATACAATTGGAGGGATTGTCCTACCAGCCCCCCCTCAATTATTATACTCCCCCATTATTTCAATGGACCTTGGGGGTTCATGTAGTGGAGGCACTGCTGTCAGTACCTTCCACCTGTGAACAAAGGGCAGAGCAAGGTCAAGGGCCGAAGGCACTGACAGTAGTGCCTCCCCCTCCATAAAAGCATAAAAACAAGGTGTACAAGCATGGGGACAGCCCAGATGCATTCATTTGAATGTTGAAGATCACCTTACAGAAAATTCTCTTGCTTCAGCAAAATGACATGTATTTTTTCCCTGCTCCAGGTAAATTAAGTGAAAAGATGGTGGAGTGAAATTGTGCTTGAGGGTCCCTCACTCTACACTAAGACAAGTGTAATGCTCTGCACACTTTCCCCATCTACTGTTGTGATGCACTTGCACAGCTCCCTTTTGTTGTAGTGGAGGTTCCTATCCAAGTGTGGTTTCCTGAGGGAGGGTCACACAAGGGCATGAGCCTGAGAATGTTCCAGAACCTCAGGGGAATACACAACCCAAGGTACAGGAATCTTCATGTGCAGAAATGACCTTTCTTATGGGAGCATATAAGAATAGGGAGTCCTCTTCCTCACATTATCCACTACAGAACTTCTCCTTGGGTAGATACTTCAAAGAATACAGAAGTAAGCAGACAGTAGTTTAGAACATTTCTCCTGCATTTTGTTGGCTTGCAAATGTGGGATTTTTGAATTGTATGTGCTTTTTCTTATCATCATTTCTACACATTTTGATTTTTTTTATGGTGTTTCCTAATTAGATGTTATGATCAGTTTTTTGGAAACAATGGCAGTCAAGAAATATTGTCTGTTGCAAAGATTCAACAAATTTAACCATGTTCCTTCCCATTAAGGAGTTTGCTCTATTACCTTAGGTCCCATTTGACCAAAAGAAACAATGTTAATTTTCAAATTTTTTGCTCCCCATTTTGGATGCAAGCTTCACATTGGAATTTGCACCTCTCACAAGACGAATATTTCTCAATGTAATAACATCAGTGAGTAGGGTAGACCAGCCCATCATCGACCACCTGCTTATGATCAAACACTTATTTATATCTTCATCATATGTACTTCATGTTGAGTGAATTAAAATGTTCTGGTACCAAGGTATTACCGTAGACCGCACCATCATCATCATCAATCGCCTGTCTATGACCAAACACTACAACACTACCTCAAACATTAGAAATCATCCTGTGCAAATTAAGAGGAGCAATGAAAAAATAACAAGAAGAAAAATAACCTTCCCAACTTACAAGTCACATTTTTTTTTCTTTTTTGTTCTCTTTGGACCTATCTTACTTTCAAACTTCATTAGATTCTTATTTCTTATTTATTTTTTGAACAATTCATAATGTTCTAGGAGAGCGATTTCTAATGTGCTATAGGAACATAACTTTCTTATTTCTTGTTTATTTTGAACAGTTTATAATGTTTTAGGAGAGCAATTTATAATGCTATAGGACCTTCACCTGAAGTTCTACAAATCATCTTTGAACTCTAATAGCAGCAGAGCAACATAGAAATAACTTCTTGGGCGTTTAGACTCCAGCCTTTCGTAGTGTTTGGTGGTTTGTTTTTTTTCAGTTCTTGGCCCTCATTATTTTGGGGGATCAGTAACTTTCTTGTCTCTAATCCGTTTACAACCATTGCTAATGTGTCAGGTGGGCCAAGAGGAGGGGTTCAAGTTTTGTTTGGACACTAGAAAGAATGGAACCTTCCTCTTGGATCTAGCCTGCCCTGAGCTATTGAACATTCCATCACCAGCCAGACTACAGTAGTAAGAACTTAAAACATGCACACATTTTGCTCAGCCATAAAAAGTCATGGACTTTCTCAGCCATTTTTAAAAAAAAGTTCAATTGTTGTTCAAGATAAGCTGGTCTATTCAACTTTGTACAGGAGAAATTCTAGCTGTCCTTGTAACAATAAAAATTGTTCTGCCTTTCTTCATCCTGAAGCGAAGCCCTCAACTCAGGAAAACCTCTTTTCCATAAACCTCCAAAACTCAACAGACAGGGAGCATTCCAATCCCCAAGCAGCAATCGAATATTAAGAGACTACACTCATGCTCAGTCAAGTGCAACAAACAATTAGGAACAAAGACAAATGTACCAACCTTTGGGAGGTGAAGATCTGACTCTGACTTCTTAAGAACCTAGATCATAATACTGATCAGGGTGTTCAAGCAGCAAGGGGAGATCGAAACAATGCTCTGTGACAAACTCACCAGGAGAAAGGTAATACTTCTTGGGCGCAAACCATTCATGGGTCAATAGTCCTGTGAGATTCCTTCAAGGTGAGTTGAAATGTACAGATATTCTCTTCAAAGCTGCAGTCTAAGATATCTTCACACCCCTTTCAATTGGAGCACCTGACACAAGAGAAGGAATCAGATAAACTAATGATGCATCCCCATGTGGGTGCTGGGATCCCCAGTGTCAAACCGTGCATGCCCAGCGGCCATAACAGACCTGCCAGAAGCTTGCTGCAGCAGCAGCAGGGTTCCTCAACATCTACCCCTGTTAGCAGTACCTGCAAGTCTCATCATCTTCCTTCGTTTGTTGCCCCATAATACTACAGACCAAGAATCAGAAAAAGTGTTAACAACAAGACCTCAGAGTCCAATAGCAACAAGAAAGAAAGAAGATGCTCATGAAAGCTGGTGTGAGTGGAAACCCTATCTCTTCAGATCTCGTCTGTTTGTTCAAGGAAGGACATGAACTATGTAGCTCCACTTTGCATCACTCCGTTCAAGAAACTTTTTGGTGGCTCAGGTGAGTAAGGAGATGATCATGATTTGAAGATCGGCAACAACTATTGGTGCTCCTCTCTCATTCTTGCAAACCTGCACCGGCAACTAAGGGCAAGCAAGTACGAGAAAGAAGAAGAGGAAAGACCATGAAGCCGTCATCTTGAACCAAAGCTCACCAATACGACTGTCATCACTGCCTTTCTTCGGACGCAATACGTGGACCAGAGCGTTCTAACAACATATAAACAGAAATTGCAAAACACACACACGAGTACAACCTACAAATCCATAGAGCTTCAGAAAACACGCAGCGACAATCCAACGTTTGTATCAGAGAACACAACACAAAATACGTAGGAAAACAAAATATTATTGTGTGAGGGGGAGGGGGAAGTCCGCCATTAGCATCATTGCTCTATATAAGAGCTTGCTATGCGGACCGTCTTCATCGTGCTCTGCGACTGAGATGCCAAGCACCATGCTCTGTGTGTCAGCTACGCAGCCAAGCTCACACATGGACAAGTGTGGCGACAGCGAAACCGAGAGTCTGGCGGGCACCCCAGCGACAACAACACTCAGATAAGATCAAGTAGTGTTATCGAAAAGCTTCGACGCCGCCAGTTCATATACCCTATCGTTTCCATACAGCAGCAGCAACTGACGCAAGGACAGAGAAAGAGCGCTAAACCCTAACCCTAACGTTATCCTTTTCTTCCGAAACCCGCGAGAAAGATATCAGAAGGAGAAAAAAAGAGCGCCAAACCCTAACCCTAACCCTAACGTTATCCCTTTCTTCCGAATACCTGGTGTGTGAGAGAGAGACCAGAGATTAAGAGAGCGAGACACACTCAGAGATATGGCCAGGAATTGTTTGAAGCCTGTGTTGTGAAGCAAATGCAAACGCGCTGTAAGGTTTTGGTTGCTACCACGGAGATGGACTAGGTTTCTTCCTCGGGTCGCAGGTCGGCTTGGAGGTTTCATCGCAGCAAGGGGCGAAATGGAACCTTCTTTAGGGAGATGGAGTTTATCGGCCTCCCCGCATTCCGTTGCATCTCCACTCTGCTCTCTCTTCAAGTGTTCTTGCTCCCAAATTTCCTTCTCCGACTCCATTTCAGGGGGTACGTCATTCAGGAGCCTAATTTCAAGCAACGATAAGCCTTCTTTGCGTGCAGCTGCTCCAAAGCAGCCGGTGGTGGTTTATGTGCAAGCTGCCAG
>Ga0209611_10005355_pt1 | contig 21552 bp, 11 predicted proteins | sample S1TSphgellanicum_3_FD_187693 | JGI IMG/M metagenome (GOLD analysis project Ga0209611, IMG submission 187693) | Host-associated microbial communities from peat moss isolated from Minnesota, USA - S1T2_Fc - Sphagnum magellanicum MG (SPAdes) (version 2) | ecosystem: Host-associated > Plants > Peat...
TGATTTCTACCCGGAAAAATATCCTCAGTAAAAAGCTGCTGTCCACACCTATCCTCCGTCCGTCACAAAACTAAAACCATTGCGAAAGCAGAGGAGGTAAAAAAAAGCCAAACAATAAAATCTCTTAGATGAAACCCCGACGCACGCACGCACAGACGCACGCACCTACCTATTCACAGAAATCCGGAACACAAAAAAAAAATCTCAAAATAAAAATCAGTTACGAAAGAAGAAGAGGCAACAGAGAGAAAAGTTTGTTGTTCTCTCTACAAACAAACAACAAGCATAATAACCGAGAAATCTATCAATCAATCAATCTCTCTCCCTCTCTCTCCTCGTCACCCGTTGTTGTTATATTAGGGCAGGTAGTGTACCTCTGCTCCTTCCGTGGCATTTTGCAGAAGCAAACGCGTTCAGAAAATTCCGAAAATTGTTCCCAAGCAAGCAAAAGAAACAAAAAAAAAAAAACAGGAAGAAAGAAAGAAAGAAAACAGAACAGAACAGAACAGAAGAAGACGATGCAGCAGCAGCAAGAGAGAGAGGTGAGAAAAGAGTGAGCGGTTGTGAGGGGATGGAAGCTCTAGAAACGATACTCGGTAGCCTAGTGCAGAGCAAGAAGACGCAGCGACAAGACTGGAAATCGTCTGAGCAAAAAGAAAGAAGAAAGAAAACACACACACAGAAGAGAGAGCAAAGAACGAGAAGGCACTCACCAAACAAGCGGTCATGGGATCGAATCCTGTCAAGTGCATGATAGAATAGGTACCTACCTAATATAAGGGAATTTTTTTGTGGGGGACATAGGTAGGTGAAATTATTAACAAATTTTGTTTGTTCTTGGAGAACCTAAATTATATTTAAAGCCTTTTTTTTTTTCTCTTCCCAGTTTGCATGATTTTGCCCAACGGTGAAATTCAAAACGAAAAAAACAGAAATGAAGTGATTTTGGAGGTTTTCAATCGCCAGAACTAAAGGGGGGTGGCCAAAACAACAGTAATAATAATTGCCAGATTTCTATATTTGGTTTTTTGTGTGTAGCTAGATATATAGAAGGTTTTTGCTGACTTAAGGTGTTTATTACGGTTGTTTTTCTATTTTAATTTTGGGATTTTTGAAAAAAAATTGGCTTATTTTTCCCCTTAGCCTCCTTTTTTTTTTTAAAAAAAAGGCTTTTTTAAGACTAATTAAATTGTGCTAAGTCTCCTTCAATGGCCAATTCAGCATGGGTGGAAGCTGAATCAGCCACTGACTCAGGCAGATTCTACAAAAATGTATGAAATTTCTTTCAGGATTACTGCCTTTAATGATGTTAAAGAGTGGGCCAGCTCAGGCCGATTCCGAGTGTTGCAAGCCTGTAATTGCCGATTCCGACTCTTGCAAGTCTGTAATGTATACAAGCCTATGGGGATTCTAGGAGCTGGAATCAGTCCAAGCCAGCCCACTCTCAAATATGTATGTAATTGATTGTTCATGGAAGAACTAAAACAGCGGAGTTTGCAGCTTCCTAATTTATTTCTCCAACAAATAATTTTCTATGAATTTCTTATAAACTCATAAGCTGAGATACAGCAGGAGGAGGAGGAGGAGGAGCAAGAGCTCAAGCTTTTCATTGCATGAGTCGCACAAAAACTCCATAGTCTCTTGAGGTGTTTTAGAAGCTGGATACGTGGGCAACAACATGATGGGGTGATCCTCGCCTATATTGTCAAAAAACCGGCTGTTGCTGCGTGAAGCTCTCTTTGGAATCCAGCAACAGATAGAGCTCTGATCTGTCTTGTTTCACATTGCACCTAGAACAATACCTGAATACAAAGTTCTGTGTGTACTACTGCTGCAATACTTTTTGTTCATACTTGTCGTGGTTGTTGCTGTTCCTTTCCCTTGATCCAGCATGGAGACAAGCACTGCCAGCATGCATCGTATTCAGCAACCAACAAGCAACATCACGTTGAGCTCCATGATTGCAACGTCAACCGAGAAGCATCAGCAACTAGCAAGCATTAGGTTGAGTTCCTTGACTGCAACCATGAATCACCAGCAGCAATCTCCTGCAACCACCATCTTTGTCACTACCGGTAAAACAATACCATGCTGATGAAAATACCAAAAACTATTGTCTTTTGAGCTTGAAGGTTAGAAGGAGCTTGAGAGGAGACGAATCTCCATGTAACCCAATTTGGCTAAATTATTTTGTGGATGATCGGCACTTTGGGTAGGGTAGACCTGCCTGCCTATGACCGAACATTTTGGCAGATCTTTCTCAATTCTTCTCCATTTTGAGTGATTTAAAATGTTATAAGAGCGCCTTCTCAAGCTCTACTAAACATCTTTGAAATGCAAAGCCAAAGAACCAACCAAAAAAAGCACTAAAGAAAATACATTTTTTCAAATTTTAAAACATGTTTTTTTCATTTTGACCCCTCTTACTTTCAAACCTCATAGCTTTCTTATTTCTTATTTAATTTAAAGTGTTATAGGAGCACCAACTAAAGTTCTACAAATCATCTTTGAACTATAATAGCAACATAAAAGGTAATTTTTGAATGTTTGGGAATTGGCCTTTGTAATGTTTGGTGGTTTGTTTTTTTTTTAATAATTGAACCCATTACTTTGGGGGCCCGTAAATTTTTCATTTTTAATTTATTTTTGACAATTTTTAATGTGTCAAATGCATCAAAAGAGGGGGTTTAAAATTTGTATGGACACCAAAAACAACAAAGCCCTCCACTTGGATCCGGCCTGCCCTAAGCATTCAAGTGTTCGATCACTATCTTGTCTACCTTAAATCATAAGATTCTTAAAAGAAACTAGCCATAGTGAACAACCACTCACAATGCACCATGAAGGATGGATGGTAAATGGTCATAACGCACCATGAAGGATGGATGGTAAGTGGTCAATAGACAATTTTTTATTGAGTTCCAATTCCCTAACTAACCACGATAGTTAGCTCAGTAGTTTTTCTTTACTACCTAACTACTAACAACCCACAAGCAGGTTGTTTGTGGGTAGGTAGTAAAAATAACTTTAGTTTTGTATAAATTGTAAACCATATATTTGCCTAGTATTTATTTATTTTCCTACCTATATACCTATATATGAAACCTATTTCTTGCAAAATTGATTACCAAGGTGAAACCATATTATAATTTAGTTGAGGTTCATCCACAATTGAGTAATAATAGGCATCCAATAGATGATGTGCTAGCGGGTGTTGACTCATTGTGACCAAAGAAACTATGTTATGGTAATGTCATTTTCGAGTACTAGGTTGGCTTTAATAATAACTCAAATGCTTGTAGGGATCCTTGGGTATGAATCAGTGTTGGTTGGGTACTAGTGTTCATCAATTATAAACTAGCAAATCTCAATTCTAGTTCAAATAACCTACCAAATACCAACCAAATATAAGTTTCGGAATGAATTGGGGGTCCAATTTTGGAACTGGGGTGTGAACTAACCCCTAGTTTCAATTTCATTAATAACTACAATTCAACCTAGCATTTAGTTCCAATGTGGTTTCTTTTTTTTCCTAACTATAGTTTTTTAACTTGGAAAAAAAACGATCATCTTTTTCATCTTCTTTCTCAGCCATACATACATAATTTAGTCACTACAAATGAATAGGTGCAATTTGTGCACCTATTCATTCCCCTTACTATTGCGACGTATGGGTGTCTTCATTCTTGTTTTTATTCATTCTTGATTGCTTTTGCACATACCACTATTGTGCATCATCAGTGGTCTTCTTTAGTCCCTTTGATGCTTATTTCCCACTATTGACAATGTGTGTCCATAACCTTGAAGTGTGTGCAAGCCATAATGATTTTTTAACGAACTACTACACTTGGTCAGGGTTCCTTGTCTCTTCTAGACATCATAGCTAGTGCACTTCTATCATTAACCAATTTGTGGCAAACAGCTACTTTCTTGTCTTAAGTCTTCTTTGTTATCATTGATTATCATTTTGTAGCTTTAAGTCCTATTTGTCTAGTGTTTTTTTTTCTTTATTTTTCGTTGATTGTTTGCTTTCATTTTTTCTTTGGGTCGTGTCTAATCGTACCCTCATTTGCCATGTACTTTTGATGGATGGGTTCATGTCCTTGATTTTTTTATACCAAGTTTTTCTTCTTCCTCAATTTGTGCAAAGTGATGATAGTTACAATAAACAAATCACACAACATCAATTATATAACCAAGATTGACCTTGTTATAGAAGACATTACCTCTTTCTTTCTTCCTAAAAACCCTTGGTTAGAAACTCCCAATTTCATTATTTTTTATCCCCAACAACTTTCTTTTGTTCAAAGTCTACCAAAATATGATGATGAGTTTGTGTGGGTCAAGTGTTTTTTAAATCATGCAAGTTTGTGTATGGGATATGTGAGTGGTGATAACACAAATCGTAATACTAAACTTGCAATTCTTGAAGATCCAAAAGGCAAGTTCTTTAATATTCTCATACTTGGAAAGGAAGGAGGTGTCATCGGTGATGTAACATCTAAATATCTTTGGTGAAGAAAGGGGTGTCAAAGGTGATGCAAAATCTAAATATCTTTTGTGAGGAAAGGGGTGTTAATGATGATGCAATATTTGAATATCTTTGGTGCATTGATCTTCTAGGTAACAACCCTATGGCAGTTGCAATGGAGTCTATGTGTTAATCAATTTCACAAAAAGAAATGACAAACCTAAATTAAATTTGCTTTTGAAAAAATAATTCTTCACATTCAATAATGTTCTTATGTTAGGTTTTGGTTTTGCTACAACTAACACCTATATATGGTGACCCTTTAAAATGTTATTGTAGGTGGAATTTCTCCCTCCATCTTTGCAATTTTTTACATATGGACAATCATATTGTTCAAACTTGATTCCTAAAGCTTATTGATGTATCTTTTTTCATAGATGGAATGACAAATTTTGCTCATTTATACCCCTCCTTTGCAATTTCAATGGTTGGAAACCTATTCAAGTTTCAATTGTGAGTTTTTTTTAATGTTGTATAATTATATTTGGGGCAGTTGCAGATTAATGATATAAAAAAACAACACCATTGATGGTGAGACAACATTGTTTTAAAGCGGTCTTGGAAAGTAGAATTACGGTAGCATCAAAAATTGTTTTGAGGAAGTGTTTTGAAGTTAAAAAGGGGTGTGTGAGCGCAATTTGGGGGGGGGTGGTGGGGTTGGGTTTGAGGACAAAATTAAGAATTATTTGAAGGAAAAATCCAAAGGTGGTAAATACAAATGCATGAAACATGAAATGAAGTCAAGGCATTAATAAAAATTATAATCCATTAAAATCAATTATTAGTGTAGTTTAGAATTAGAAATAGGTACATTTGTTTGTGTCAATTTGACATTGTCAAAGCTTTGTGATACATGTAAAATACTTGAAGAAAATTCGTGGTATACGCGGAGAACACCTTATATCCATGAATTTCCTTCCTAGAAATTCAGAGGGAGGCCTAGTCGTCAAGGGTGGGAAGGAAATTATCCCTACTTATAGTTGTAAGAACCTTCCAATTCATATGCCTCGTGATCTACATATTTGTTCATGATAAATTTTGCTTCATGTTTTATGAAAGGTAAAGCCCATGGGCAGGGGACATTACCAAAATACAAGGCTAGATTCAACTATCAACTCATTTTAGTCCCCTTATTTTGAAAATGCCCTCACCCTAACATTTTACCCTACACATTAAAAATAATAATAATTGATTTATTTGGAATTTTTTTAAACATTTTGCATTTTGGAACTGAACATGAATATTATTTGCAACCTACCGGTGATAATATCCATATAAGTAGCCCCAAGGAAAAATGGAATTTAGAATTAACCTTTAATTTCCACTCAAAACTAATCCGTATTCCATTTTTACTTTTTTTTTAACCTTAAAATTATAATTGAAGGTTCTTTATAAAATCAATAACTACCCAACATTGTTATCAACCAACATTGGGAGGTTATATAATTTATCAAATTATAACCACCAATTATATAATTGATTATAATTAAATACATAACCTTAATCCATGAAATCCAATAACCACAATTTATGATTAATTGACAATTTGGAAAATTTTGATAATCTACAATTTAACATAATTATATTAAATTTTTAAATAATATAACCATAACTAGAACATATCTCTAAATTTATGGTTATATTGGATTCAATTACTTGGTGTTCAACCATGTGTAAGTAATTCACCCATCATTTATAACCACAAGTACCCACTAATAATTTTCTTTCTTTTGTGTGTTTTTTAATTGCACATGATCAATAATAAGAGCATGGTGTTGTGCACGTTTGAATTCTTGAGTGAATTTTGGATTTAAATTGGATGTGTTTTTTGCATAACCACCATGTTACGAATTGCTTTTTAAATAATCATTTTATAACATAACCACAAGCCATTAAATGCTGAGAAAAATGATTTGTACTTTTTTTTTCATTTACATTTACTTGTAGATATTTTTATTTTTTATGAATCTTCATTATACTTAATTGAAATTATAGGTAAATCAAATTTTATTTTCATACACAATTCCAAAATGTCTATTTCATGACTAAATTCATGATTACATTTGGTAATTGTATATACTTAAACAATTGCATGATTAATTAGTCAAATAAAACTTGTTGAATAAAACATTTGGTCATGTAATCACAAACATGGATATAACTTTGATTTTTGTGACTGCCTAATCATAAAAGAAACTAACTTTAATCATTATTTATATATAAATAAATAATATGTCTTATATATTATATTTACCATAAATAATCTAATGTAATTATTTATATGATTTATTTATAATAATATTTATAAATAAAATAAATATATAATGAAATACAGTAAAAATATTTTAATAAATTATAATAACAATAATGATATTATTATTACATAATATCATTATTTTCATCTTGTGAATTTTTGACATGCTTCATTACTTACGCTAGGTTTCAAAAATAAAACTAAATAGGCACCTAGATTAAAGAGCCTATGGAATTAAAAATATTTGGTTAGCATTCCATCATTGACCAATACTTTGTCAATTTGTGAGGTTTGATCCTTGGAGGAGGAGAATAGAGATCAACTCTTTTATTAATAAACCACAATACTTGTTATAAAAACACAATGGTGACCATTTTAACTTCACCCATTCTTCATTCGAAATGTTGCACAAATGTCAGCTTTAAGATTTAATATTTTCTTGATATTTTGTCCAAATGAAAAAATTAAAAGTTCATTCTTAATGTTATTTCAATGATGTACACATTTATATTTACTTCTTTTTTTAAATGGATATTGTATTTCAACCAAAAAACATTTTTTTTTTTTTCATTTAAAAGGATTTCAATGTCCATTCTTTAAAAAAGATAAAAACTCAAGCACATGATTTAGAAATGGAAAAGATAATAACTCTAACATAATAATAAATAAATGACATATCCCCCACATTTTAAAACTTTTATTTGATTTAAATACTATACAATTTTGATCTATAGTGTACCATAATTTTAGTAGTAATTTTTTAATTTTGATGTATAGTATATAATTTATTAGCATATAATATTTATAAATAGATGATAAATACTTTATATCTAATAAGAATATTATTTATTTATTTTATATCAGCTATATTATTTATAATGTACAATAGTAATTTTAATATTAAATTTTAATTCATAACATATCAAATAATACTATACAAGTAATAATTTTTTGGATTTTTTTAGAAGAATAACAATTGTGATTATACTTACCATTGGCAACATGTGTTTTGTAGGATTTATTTATGTAATTAAAAAGTAGAAACCACCCTTAAGAAGATTTAACTAAACATGGCTACAAATTAAATATGAATTTTTTAAAAAATAATTGACGTTTGATAATCATGGTTACACACTAAAACTAACTATAGAAATCTAGTGATTTCTATTATTTTTCTTGCCTTCACACTTAGAAACCTTACAAAATTGCTTCATGTTAGAATTTTTTATTTTTAATGTTTTTGGCCAAATTTCATGAGTAAAAATTTGCTGTTAAATATTGGCAACCTCTTGGAATTGAATCATATTATTTTATATAATTACTAATTCTTTAAAAACTAATATTTTCAAATAATAAAATTACTTGAAACTAGGTATTGAATTTTTATGAATATTATATCATTAAAATGTTAAATTCACACATGTCATTAAATATTTTTTAAACATGTACAATATATGAAAAAGTTAGCAAGGTATTATATTTACATTAATTATGTTTTTCAAGGTTATAAAGGGTTTCAAATAGAAAATACAACAATTTTTCTCCTCTAAACTAAGATTTTAAAAAATGTGCATAATCAATAGATTGTCAATTCATAAATAATAGACATGGAGTCATATACTTATGTAATAGCAAGTTGACATGTGATTGTAATCATGTAATTACAATATAATCATATCATGATCATCACATGATCATCACAAATTAAATAAGTAGCATAATACAACAACATGACTAGAACTAAGATAGTCATAAAACATCTTAATCATGGAAAACACATCTTGGCGTTTATGATAGGGTTTAGGGTTTAATGTTAACCATAGGTTATCACAAAATTGTATAACCATCCAATATTATTATGAACCAAGGTTTTTTTATTCAAATTCCTTCAATAGGTACATTGGTGAAGTTCGCCAACATTAATTAACATTAAATGGCTCTTGTCCTAGGTGGGCTATAACATTCTTTATAGCTTGTTACTATAAATGACAATTTGGGAAGTTCTTAGGACTAGATGTGATTAATTTTATTAATATTATTTTTTAAATGGAAAATAAATCCCTAAAAATCTTTTTTTTTTCAATTTCTAAAAAACATTCAACAAATAGTGAAATTTCAACACAATAAAAAACATTGGCATGAACATGAAGATTCAAGAACTACATGTCACCTTGTTGAATAAGTAGATGCATTCCCCTTTTTCAAAAATTGTAAAGTCATATAACTTGATAAGAATAGAAAAAAAAAAATCAATTATTTTGTTAAAATTAGTAATGGGAGACAACTTGGAGTTTGAAAAATAATAAAAATCAACATGCACCAAAAATTAGGTCTAGAGTTCTATAACTAATTAAAATTAATCAAATGCCAATCAAGTATAACCTATTGGTTAACTTTTCAAAAATGTTCAACTTGCTAACCTAAAGAACCTAAACTTGTGTTCAATTGCTTTTTCAAGGTTTCAATCATCGTTCTATTCTAACAAAAGGGTGATTCCATATTTTGATTCATGTGCTAGTTCCATCAAAAATGTGTCAATTGAAATCCATGTCAAAATAATCTACACCCCTTGAGTTTAACATTTCAAATTGAAATACTTGCCAAAATAATTGGTTTCAACCAATGTTAATAAGATCCCTAATTTAGAATTTTAAAATTGAAGGTTCAAATTCAAGTTCTTTCGATGAAACTATCTTACAACTATATTCTAGAAGTAGCTTTAACTCAAATTAGAGAGCCATTGGAATCAAAACCTTGGGAAAAAATTTGGAACATGATGTTAGGCTCTTTAAATAACCAAGTTGAACTTTTTTAATTAGCAAGTAAACTAATCATTATAAGAAATTAATTAATTTTAATTAATTGTAAAATCTCATAGATATATAATCTAGAATTTTAATTTGTAATAAAATTTTATACTTATACAATATCCAATTTTAGAGAGTGTAAAATGTGTACTTGGAACAAGAATTGGTTTTTGAACTAAGCTTAGAGGTTTTTGAATTCAAAAAAAATGTGCCCAAATTAAAACTACCAAAAACCTTCATGCAAAAAACCTACTGAAAAAAATGTAAGGTCAAAACTAGAAGAATTGGACAATAGTAGTTACAACATTGTATTCCAAAATGATTGATCACATTTTCACATTATTTAAAATGATTTGTCAAGATAAAAATTATAATCCAACTTGGTATTATATGAATTTAATTGAGTGGATTTGAAACAATGTTGTATGCATGCAAACTCTAATCAACATTGGAATCAAGTTTAGTTGGACTACTTTAGATGAATTCCAACTTAGGGTTTAAATCTCCCAAAGCTTCAAAAATGTATGGCCTCAAAAAGTTCCAATTTCAAAAGAAATCATTACATGAGGGTGAAAATTAAGTAAGTATATAAATGTACATAAATGTAGCATGTTATGGACAAGACCAAATGTGCATCAAGCCAAGTTAGTGCTTGATTGCAAGTTACACCTTATCTAAAATGTTGTTTAGGTTTCATTCATTTTAAAATATCTATGGTTTTTACAGGTTGAATTTTCCATGGGCATATTGACACGTGTTTTACACTATGAGAAATCTTGTCCATTACCTTGCAACTAAAGTTTCAAAACAACTAATATACAACTACACTATAACTAGAGCATGGAAATACAGACAATTAATAAATAAAATGCTAAGTTAAAAAATTAAGGAATTGTAATGTAATTGCAATTTAGTTGCAAATGGGACACCTATATGGTGTAATATACGCATTCTACATACAAATGTAATCAATCATGTTTGATTTTTTCGCAAGTTGCACTTTAGTTGTGTGTGAAAACTACATTACAACTAATGTTAATGTACCACCCAATCATAATGTACATTTATCTGAATTAATTATCCGAATTAAATATCTGAAAATTAATAATCTGAATTCATTAACTAACTAATTATCTAAATTAAAATAATTAACTATAATATATTCCAAATAATTAATTTTGAAAATTTAAATGATTATTTGTCTTACTTTTATTTGAATTCAGATTATTAAATATTTGATAACTAAATAATTAATTATTTGAATTAAAATGATTCATTCAAAATATTAATTCAAATTTGTATTTGAAATAATTAATTATTGATCATTAATTCACATATATAATTATCAAATAATTACTTATTAAGTTGTAAAATTTACAAAATTAAAAACAAACACAAAGAATGTGGAAGATTTATTTTTTTAGTAGTAACCCATTTCACAACTAATGTGCAACTAAAAGATTTTACCCATATGTTTTGTCCATGAATCTCATTTCAAAATTTATATAAAGAAAGTGTCATTTCTTATGTGTTCACATCAAAATACACATGTCAATTTGGGATGAACTCAAAAAAGTTTAACCCTAAAAATAAAACATAAAGTAAAATTAAAATATTTACATGGCTACTCTTTAACTTACCTACCTTTTTACCTTCCTATCTACTTTCCTACCTAGGCATCTAGGTATGTAGTGTAGGTAAGTAGGTAACCTAAATGTGACATGTGGCAATATTGAACTACAAGTTATTTTCAATTTTTTTATAAATAAACCAAACTTAATCCAAGTCATTGGTTTTTAAGTCTATATTATTTCAATCATGTGGCTAAAAATTGTCAATGTTATAGGGTGATTGAATAATGAGATAATGCCATGTGGCATATTTAATAATGTTTAATTTTAATTAAAAAAGACTAGATATATCTCAACCATCCAACAAATGATGTTTCGAATTCATACATGTAGCACCTTGTTTTGGTGCCACATGGCAATTAATGAATATTGCAAGTGATTTACCTACCTATCTATTTAGTTTAAACATTTACCTAGTTACCTACCTAGGTTAGATATTTACATAGGTAGGTAGGTAAAGAGGGAAGTAGGTTAGTTAAGGTAGTAGATAAATTAAAGGATCTAGATAAATAGATTTTTTTTTTAATTTTTGGGCTAAGCCATTTTTTATTAATTCATCCCATAGGACCCATTTTTTTAAATATGAAAATGTAAAAAAAAACACATTTTTTATATAATTTTCAAGATGAGAATGGAAGACAATATATATGGGATAAATTTTGAAGTTGCGAATTAGTTTGCCATTAGGATGCAACTAAAAGTTTTATCCCATATCTTTCATTTTCATTTTCACCTTTGTAAGTTATGTAATTAACTAGGTAAATGAATAACTAACTAGCTAATTTATTAATTAAAACAAAAACTTAGTTGATTAACTAGTATTAATTCATCAATAATTTTTAATTACATAATTATATAATTATCCAACCAGCTAATTATTATCAAATATTAATTAAAATAATTAAAATAATTAATTGTTATTATGTATTGACTATAATTATCCTAATTACAAGAAGTATTATAATTATTGTAAACACATTAATAATTACTATAAGATATAATATTATCATATTAATGAGTTAAAATTTGATAAACTATTATTGAAATTAATTACTATGTTGTAATAATAAATCAAATAAATAGTAATTATTGAATTATTATTGAATTAATATTTTAGATAGAAGGCAATTTAACAAGGTTAACTATAGTACTATTATTAATATTTTTATTATGTTATTTGTTGTAAGTACTATTAACTACATTAATAAATATTTAATGATAATAATAATAACACAATAATAATAATTTTTGTAAGCATAATAAACCTTGGATACTTTTGTAATATGAACTTAATGTATTCTTTGTATATTCCAAACACAATTTTAATCATTTCAAGATACACATATATACATTTATTTATTGATTGATGTATTGTCACATGTATATATACCATAACATGAGACTATTTTTATTTAGTAGTTTTTCAACCAAGCCCAACTAAACCATGAAGATAACATCAATACATACTTTAATGGATGGAAAATAATTAATGTATACATAAGGCCTACTATACATAGCTTAATGTATACATAATTAATAGTTATCTTTTGTCACTTTTGCAACTAATGGGCCATACAAAGGCCTTTTAAGATGAAAATAGTGCAAAAAGTCATCCCATTGGAAGAATGATGTAGATAGTGACTGTAACATAGTCACAAATGTCATCAAAAAATGTGTAATGTGATTTTTAGTTGCAAAAATAACCAAGGTTAGTAACAAGTGATAATTAATCACATGTAGTTACAAATCAATTGGTTACATTTTGACCTTTTCCTACTAGTGTATTCCAATCACCATGCCATGGATATTGCAACAATGATCCATTAGGATATTGCATACGATTGTAACAAAAAAACCACATGTTAGATAAGGATCCATGCTTTCCTATTAGCCTGGAAATGTTGTAATTGTTGTTTTCATTTCAAAATTTGTCAATTTAAAATATATTTCTGCCTATTTTTTGTATACACCTTCTATGCATATTATCATGATGAGGGTATGGGAGGGTCATTATCACCTATATAAAACAAAAATAATTGTTTTATTTTCCTACATTGTGAACCTATAAGAGTTTGTGCAACTTTAACCATTTTTTAAAGGGTGATTTTAGCCTTAATGAACTTGAGTTTCTTGAAGGTCATTGAATAGCTTTAACTTGTAAATATGGGAATTTTATTTATTGTTTCCCAAACTAGGAAAAAGACTTTACCAAATCCATTGTTTAAAAATCACAAAATATATCCCTTTAAGGTCCTATCTTTTTTGGGAGAAATTCACACACCTGAACACATACCCAACCACAAGTCCATATATCAATACATTTCAAATCCATCTTTTGGTATTCAATATTTTAAATTTCATTGTGAAAGCCACAAGAATTTGATCATTTTCTAATGTAGTTTGTTAACTTCATGTGTAATGAACATAAAGCCAACAACCCAAAATAATTGAAACTTCCAACATCTCACAAGTGGTCATGGATGCAATTTAAACTAGGCCATGTGAAGAGTTATTTATTATAACCAATCCAAATGTTATAAAGGCCATTAAATCATCCAACCATTAGAAACCATTTTAGATTGGCAAATTAAACCTATTCCAAGAAATCATTGGAGTTTTATAATTTAATAATTATTTAGTGACTCATCACTAATTAGTCATGTTTTCAATTAATGTGCATATTCAAACATGATAATTCATGAAGAAAGTTTTTGCACACATTAATGTGCATGACTCAAGGATGATGAATTATTAAAAAAATCATGTTACAAATTAATGTGCATAACTCAAAGGTCATTAAAAAAATCATATTACAAATTATGCATGATTCAAGGATGAGAATTCATTAGAAAAAGCATACAACAAATTATGCATGATTCAAAGATGGCAATTCATCAGAAAAGACATGTTACAAATGAATGTGCATGACACAAAGGTAGTGATTCGTTAAAAAGTCATGTTACAAATGAATATGCATGACCCAAAGGTAGTGATTCATTTAAAAAATCATGTTACAAATGAATATGCATGTTGAATTACATGATGAACTATGTGAGGTGTAAGATTTTTAAAACTTTCTTGTTTAGTTTCATTTTGCTTTGTATATAATGGGGTGTTTGGGGTGTTTGGAAACAACTTTAGTTAAGGAGAACAACTTGTTGTAAAAAGTTAAAAGTTTTATAAAACAAAAATTGTGAAAAATAATTAAAATATTGATCTTCAAAGGTTTTGGCATAGTTTGTGAATGTGTAAAATCCATGGTAAGAAAAATGTTTATGACATAATAATTATACATGAAAACAAATATGTGTGTAAATGTTTGTGTAAACAAAAACATAAATTTTCCTAATTATGTAATAAAAATACATAGTTTTAATTTTATATCCATTTGTGTTCCACACATTCACCAATGTAACTAAATAGGATGGTGTGTGGATAAGAAACAATTTCTCATTGTATTTTTGTCCCATAGCTAACCATAGTGGTTAATGATGTATTAACCATAATAATGGATCTACCTACCATGTGTAAATTAAGTTCTTGTTTGTGCCTATGTAATGGGGAAAGGGGAAATTGGGGGTATTAAATGAGAAGAAATCATTTGCTTCAAAAGAAACTTGTAATTAGCTAAAAAGATGAAAAAGGAAATTACAATTATGGTTAGGTCTAAGTCTCCCCCTTTGAATCAGCCACAATGAACCAACACTCACCAATGCACCATGAAAGATGAGTGATAAGTGGTCAAGAAACAATTTTTTGTTGGGTTCCAGTTCCTTAGTTAACCATGGTGGTTAACTCAACTACTTTTATTTTCTACCTACCTACTAACAACCCACAAGTAGGTTGTTAGTAAGTAGGTAGTAAAAAAAGCCCTTGTCTATGTATAAACCATCTACTTAACTAATACTTACCTATTTTCCTACCCATCTACCTATTTATGAAACTTATTTCAAATAGGATTGGTTCCTGCGGTGAAACCAAATATTAACATAGTTTGAAGTTCATCCACAATTGAGTAATAACAAGCATCCGATGGATGATGTGCTAGTGGGTGCTAATTCACGCTGGCCAATTAAACTTAAGAATGGCTCCATAACCCAAATTTAGGTCAAGTTGAATAATTTTCATAATTGATGGGACTCCTTGAACATCATGTCTTATTGTGTACCCTCAAATGAATGCCCAACCATTTCAAAAAGATGTCATGAAATAGCTTATCATAGATTTTGAAATTTGAGGACATGTTCCATTATTTTGTTCCCAAAAACAATCCACATGAATGATTTAACATTTTATATGCCAACCACACACTATAACAAAAACTCCATTAGCATAGCAAGGAATGTTGCAAATTTTTTTTTAAAAAAATTTGCACAAATATAAAGAAAATTCATTGTGAAAACAAGTGCTAACACACAAGGTTCATGCCAAAACAAGTGCTCAACCCACACAATTAACTAATGAATCCCCTTTAGTGCCCATCATAGCACCATCTAATAAATTTATTGGTTTTAACACAAAACACCTCATGTTTTCCCCAACTATGATTATATTATGTCAAGTTTCTCTTCTTTAAGAAGGTATTGCCTTGCTTAGTTTATTGGCCTTGCATTCCAAGGCAAGGATATTGTGTTTAAATTCATTATATAGTACATTAGCTTAAGGGATTTTGGCCCCTAAGTAATAGGTCTATTTTTATATGAGGATGTTTGAAATACGAGGATTTTGGATTGTGTTGAAACTTGAGATTAGTTATAGAAATATAATGTCTTGATGGATTTTGGTTTCTTTTAAAGGATTTTTTGAAGATTAAGTATTTTTTGCATGGTGAAATATTTGAGTTTCTATAATTCTTCTTTTGGCTTGAGATACTTTTAAATGTAAATGTCAAGGCCACAATGTAACACACCCCTTGTCACACTAAACCTAGGCAGCTCTCCCATTATCTATCAAATTTTCCCAAATAAATGGTTGCATTTCAAGCTAGGTGCATCAAACTTTCAATGTGTTCAACAACTTGGACTAATTGTTTTGTCAATGTACACATTTATTTAGGGCACATCACATTAAGTTTTAATTTTCTTTGTTATTGACATGAAGATGACTTGGTGTATATATTAGTGTTGGTCAAGTATCTATTTTTGGACATACATAACATCACAAACTTAGCATCTCACAACTTAGATATGGAAATTGTGTAACATTAGTTCATTCATAATTCATACATATCACACATTAATATCGTGCATTGAAAACACTTTTGACACACAAATTTATTAGAAAATGTGAAATTCGTGTGGCATTCATTCATTCAAGGGTTCGTTTTCATTTGTGAACACTTTTATGTATGTGTCAAATGTGTTTTCAATGCATGATATTCATGTGTAAAATGTACGAACCTATGGACAAACGAACTTCACACAATTTTCATTATTGATTCGTCACATGCTAAATTTTGTGATGAATGGATAAGGTAACTTTAAAATTTCACATGTAATACCCTAGGGGCTTAAGCTGTACAATTTTTTTTAACAAATTGAAGCCCTATGGGCATAGACATAGGTTGGATTGTTTTCACAAGATGAACATGGGTAACATGTATCAAAATCGGTGATGTTTGAAGGACCTCAACTCGAGCATGTGCATTAAAAAATATGACCATAATTCATATGGTTTTCAAGAAAAAAAATTAAAAAAATACACATTGTTTTATGAATTACTCACACGTAACTTACAAATCCCATGATACAAATTGTTTTTTGAAGCTATCAAACACAACTTACAAATCCTATGTCTTCAACAACTAAATATTGACTACAAAATTTGTAACTAAAATAACTACATGATGTAGCCTTGTTGCCACCAAAATTATAGCCTAGGTGGTTAAGTGATTAATGATGCAATCTTGATGCCAACGTGGCAGACCAATCCAAGTTGGAGTTGTTGATGGCACACCAAAAAATATTGTTCACCTTCAACTATAAACTTAACTCAACTTGGTGGGCGTACAGTGCACTTGCAAACTTTGGCATATTATGCACATATAGACTATAAACAAAGACATTCAAATAGCCATGCATTGAAACTATGTCACCAAACCTTAACAATATAATGTAAACTAGAAACCCCAACCTTGACCACAACAATTTGTTAACTAAAAAACCCAACCTTAAGCCCAACAATATACAAATTGGGAAACCCAACACCAATGAACTAGAAATTAACCCAACAATTTGCAATCTAAAAAACCCAAAAAATTGAAATCTAGAAACCCCCAAAATTTGCAAACTACAAATTACACAACAAATCTACAACACTTTAAAAACTCCACAACTAATCATACACACACATTTTGGACCTATTGTGGAGCTCCAAAAAAATTAGGGTGTTTCACATTTTTTTTTTTTCATCATTGAGGCACTTTGCCCCTTAAGGTTTAGGTACTTGCACATCTAATAAACCACAAAAATGCCTACAACAAAAAGTGGGGCAAACTACCATTAAGGTTAGCATCTAAATTTCTTGATTTGCACTTAAAAACACCACATATGTTAGTCTTCTTCAAACAAGTTAAAATTAGCAATGAGATCTTCATTTTCTAAAACCATGTCGTTTTCAATCTTGAAGTATTCCTTGATTGATTTAGGTAGGCCAGCTGTGCACCCAAACTTGGGATCATCTAGCTAGTGCTTCAGTATAAGAACCAATTTGTCTAGATTTTCAATCCCAAATTGACATCATCTCAAACCTATAATGACACTTGCCATATTGAATATTCTTTCAATTTTTTTTGTGAACTGACAATGCCCATAAATTGTTATGCCAAATGTGAAATATTAAAAAATTACTGCTCATGTTCTGCCCACCATGTGAAAGGAATGAATGTAGCAACATGCATTATAGTACTCTTGAAAAATGATAGTTCAACTATAATCAACCCCAATGTAGCCTCTTCAATAGATGTTAGAACTCCAAATACACTGAGTTCAAGTGTAACAAATGTAACAAGTTCAACATTGGCAAAAGTTGGTGTTAGGTTATCATAAATAGTCAATAGGAGAGGCATACAATTTTTCATGATCATATTCTGCAACTATTTACATGGTTAATTCAAGAGGCCCACAAAATCATGAATGAGTTATAGATTCTTAAACCATAGGTCAAGCATGTTGTGAATGACATGAGGCTGGAAGGATGATATAAAGGCCAAGAATGGCTTCAACACACCAATGATGTTAGCCTGCATGTGATGCCGCAAATGCATTAATTCATCATCAAAATCTCCAACCTACAATCAATAAACAAATGCAAAAGTTAGAACTTGTAACCTTATTTAAAAAAAAACCTTGAACAAAAACCTTAAGCCAATACTAAACAAACAACCAAATTCTTATTGGCCACATACCTACATCACATCATTGATACTAGAATTAGTGTTGTGCATCATGCATCATGGCAGCAAATATTGCATTAGACAATAACCAATATCCTGTAGATTGGTTCAAGACACAATTAGTGGCCAAAATTCCTAACACTTTTTGTGCCACAGCCTAGGTTTGAGGAATAATAATTTTACTAAACAAAAAAATGTTTTGCTTTGAATAGCAACAATTTACATGGCACTTTTGAATTCCAAAGTTTCTTTGAATAATGTAACTTTGGATGCAAACCACATGTTCACAAAAGTTTTGAATTTTTGAAGGCAAAAAAATGCATTTCTACAAGCAAAGTAATTCATTCATGTCTATAATACTACAAAAGTGGGGTGCAGTTCACTAGCTTAAGTCACCATGGGACCTTTAAAATGAAATAAATTCATTGCATTTTAATGATTTCACCCTTATTAAAGTTATTTCATTATAATATCATTATGTAAACATCGTGTTTCATTATTAGTTAACATATCTCATTGATTATAATTTACTATAATAAATAGGTTTATTTCTATGTTGTTTTAAATACCTTATATATATTATTTTACGATATACCCTATATTATTTTAGGTTATTTTAGTTATTCTAACTTATACCTTATGTTATTATAAATTAGGTCATTATAAATTATTATACCATAAATTATTATACATTATTTTTCGTTAAGATATTTTAATTAACTTATTATAGGTTTTAAAATTATTTAAAATTAAATTATTCAACTAACCTTAGGTTATACCTCAAGTTATTTTATTTTAAGTTAATATATGTTATTTCAAATTATGCTTTAAGTTATTCAAGGTCATTTTACTTTATGTTATTATAAGCTATTTTATCCTAAGTATAATAACTTAAAATAATCTAAAATAAAATATAATGACCTAAGGTAAAACAACCTAGAATAACTAATAATAGCCTATGAAAAATAAGTAAAAAAATAGCTTATAATAGAAAACTACCAATAACTTATGATAATATAACATAGAATATTTAACAATGATTTATAATACAATAGCCACCAATAAAATAACCATCACTGGCTTATAATAGAATAACCACCAATAACTTATAGTAATTTAACCACCAATAACCATTAATATAATAGCCACCAATAACCATTAATATAATAACCACTAACATAATAACCATTAATAACTATTAATATTCACCAATATAATATCCACCAATAGCCATTAATAACTTATGGTAATTTAACCTATAATAACCACCAACAGCCATCAATAAAATAATTATTAATAACCATTAATAGAATAATCATAATAATTATTAATAAAATAACCATTAGTAACCACCAATAAAATAACCATTAATAACCACTAATAAAATAGCTACCAATAGCCATTAATAGCAATCGATAGCCCTAATAAAAGAATAACTAATAGAATAACCAATAGTAACCATATATATTAAAATTACTTAGAATTACCAATAATGGCATAATGCAAAATAACCTTCAATAGCCAAAAGCAATCAATAATAGCTTCACATAGTTGAAAATAACCTAAAATGAAATAACTTAGAATAGCCAAAAGTAACTTATAATAGTTGCAAGTAGCCTAAAATGAAAAAAATTACAATAGCAAAAAAAACATAGAATAACCAAAAATAACTTATAATAGTCGAAAATAACCTAAGGTGAAATAGGTTAAAATAATCAAAAGTAACTTAGAATAACCAAAAGTAGCTTAGGATGAAATAATATAAAATAACCAAAAATAATTGAGAATATGCATAAGTAGTCGTAAATAATGTAGGGTGAAATAATTTATATTATTGAAAAGTAGCCCTATAATAACTGAAAATAACCTAGCATAGGTAGTATTATTATATTAGCAAAAATCTTATCCATTTTTTAACCTTTTTTTTTCAAAAGAATGGTCACTTAAATGTTATTGAATAGTGAAATTCAAAATTTTTTTGTTCAGATGATTTTACACTTTCAAAAGGAAATAAATGTAATTATGTACATTATTGAATTTAAAAAAAATAAAATTGAATCATTTCATTTAAACAAAATCTTAATAAAATATGAAATTTCAAAGTTTATGTTTTTGTAATGTTTAAAATAAAGTATTTGGTAAATAAAATGCAATGTAACATATTGTCATAACAAATGGGATGGCTTAATGGTAAGGGTGTTTGCCTCCATTCTAAAGGTCAAAGGATCAAACTTCACAAGTGTTGTGTGCATGGTCAATAATGGTAAGTTGACAAAATATTCTCTTATCTAATTCCTTAAAGTAGGTGCCTAGGTTGATTACATGGTTTATGTACCTAAATTAGGTTTTTAACCTAACCTAAATAGTGGCACATGTCAATAACTCATAGGCTGAAAATCATGAAATTATCAATAATATTATATTAAATAATTTAAATTTAATTGATTTTCATTATGCTTAATTAATTAATAAACAAGTGAATGGCTTGGTAAATTTATATTTCATTTAAAAGTAACTTTGTTTCATTAAGTATTAATGAACCAATTCACTATCCATAGCAGCTGGTCTTCATTCATTAGGGGGTTGACCAGTTTCACCATGGTAAAAATGACCAAATTCATTCAAAATCTAATGAAACTTAAAATGATCTAGGATGCATTTTGGTGTAGTGTTACCTCTGTCACTTTTTAAATCCAAGTAAAAGTCTTTTACAAAGAAGACTAACCATCCTTAATAGAGACCTTTTGCATTCCACCACATACCTTAAGGTCATTAGTAACATATTGACAACATTTTGACATTGCATGCCCATGACAAATGGTAGCATAGGGTTGTGGCAATTGCAATGGAACACAATATACAATATTTGTTAATGTTGTAATGAGGGTGTTCAAATTGGCACCTTCATCTTTGACATATGCAATGACCTTGTCCAA
>Ga0209611_10005361_pt1 | contig 21531 bp, 16 predicted proteins | sample S1TSphgellanicum_3_FD_187693 | JGI IMG/M metagenome (GOLD analysis project Ga0209611, IMG submission 187693) | Host-associated microbial communities from peat moss isolated from Minnesota, USA - S1T2_Fc - Sphagnum magellanicum MG (SPAdes) (version 2) | ecosystem: Host-associated > Plants > Peat...
TCATGAGCAGATCATTCAAAAGTAGATGGCAAAACCAGATGTCTTTGTGGGGAATAGCTTGGTTGAAATGTATGCAAAATGTGGGCGCATGGAGGATGCTTGGAGAGTGTTCAACAAGATGCCATCTCGAGATGTGATCACTTGGAGCACAACCATGATATTGGGACATGTAAAATGCGGGCAAAGGCAGAAGGCACTGGAGCTATTTCAACAAATGTAACAGGAAGATGTGCACCTAAACTGTCTTACCTTTCAGTCCTACCCCACGCACTCACAATAACCTAGGGCACAACAAAACGGAAAAACGAAAAAGGCAAAGGGGGAGGAGGAGAAGGTACCATAGAACATGGAGCTTGCTGGATATGCAACCAGAAATATGTGCAAGGTTGCCAAGTTTTAGGTTATCTTCGGAAGAAAGAAAGTTGTAAAGCCCAGAAAAACACAACAGAGTGAGGGAGGTGTGGGACTTACAGCGAAGTGTCCGAGGTTTACAATAGTCCAGGCAGTTCCAGCATCGCATCGCAAAACGGAAAGAATGAGGAGCCAGGAGATGAAGATGATAAGGATGTACGTGATCCATACCCCGGGATACTGGAACCACGAAGTGTTCTTGTTCACGTCCGGCGACAGTACAACCTTCTTTACATATATTCCTCCGACGCCCCCCTTGCTCGCGTCCTGCATCATCTCCCTCCTTCCTTCCTGCCTGCTGCTCCCTTCTGTCTTCGGACGCCTCCCCTTTCTGCGCCTTCCTCTTCGTCGTCGTCCTCCTCCACTTCTTCTCTTCCCTAAACCCTAAAACCCCAAACCCTAAACCCCTTTTCACTCGATTTGAAGGCTATACTGAATCCAAAGCACAGTGTACAGGCCATTCTACTGCTGCCAGTGGACTTTGCTCTTATTAGAGCATCTCCACCGCAAGCAAGTCTACAAAGCTCTCACTAACGATATCTTATTGTTGCGAACTAGAAGAAGAATAGATGCGGATGCCCATCGCACACTTTGCCCCATATAAGAAACACCAGTTTCATCATAAAAATCTTTTTTCATCACCACTTTGTTGAATAGTACCAAGCATTGTAAATGCTCCTGCACGGCCATTGTCAACAACATGTCACAACAAACTATTGTTGATGCTTTCAAGATTGGTTTCACCAAATGTCACAACAAACTAACTACTGTCGATGCTTTCAAAATTGGTTTCGTCAAATGTCACAACAACAAACTATTGTCAATGCTTTCGAGACTAGTTCTGCCAAATGTCACAACAAAGTAAGTACTGTCGATGCTTTTGAAACTGGTTCCGCCACGAAAAGCAAGAAGAAGAAGGGGAAGAACTTTAGAAAACTTCTAATCTGAAACAACTTGCCCTTGCTGAACAAGATGCATGTGCTAAATTTGAGACTTTGGAACCACCACCACCACCACCAATGACCTATGGTGGGTTCAAGTTTCAAAAGGCCTTAGGGGTCATGAGTTGCAAAGGAGAAGCAAAACAGCAGTTGAAGCTTAAGGAGTCAGTTTTGCGATTACATGCACAAGCCATCGCCAACATGGTTGCTTCAACATTGAGAAAAACAACAATCATGGAGGAACAAATTGTAATGGATAACAACATTTTCAATTTGGGTGGTTCCTTAGCAATAATCTCCAAAAGACAACCTTTGCTTCAAATGTGAAACATTGGATCCAACATCAAACAAATGCTCTAAATTACAATTGGATTCATCTTTTATGATTAAATTGTGCAAAATCACATATGAAAATGCTTTTGATTGTGGCCATGTCCCATTGTCTACTTGGATTTTGAATGATTGCAAAGTGTGCTTGAAGCACCCCAAAACAACGCTCCACATCTTTTTTGGCTCCTTCCTACATTTCAGAAAAATGTTGCCTTTTATTTCCTTGTGGCTCATGAATTGTTTGAACAAAGATGTTCCATTAAGAGGATAGATTCCATCAACAAGTAGGTAGTACTTTGGACATGTATTGTCATTGACGACAAAATCCATGTCTTGGGCATGCCTTTGAAGCAAATTAGTGATAAATGGTGACCTACTTAGCATGTTAATGTCATTGTTACTGCCAAAAAGACTGAAAAAAACATGCCAAATCTAGAGTGATTGGTTTGCAACAACTTAAAAAATGATTGATCTATTACCATCTTTATCTTGAAATTGGCTTTGCTAAACAATTGGGCAATTTTCCCATCGATAGTGCATACAATCCAAACTTGCAAACAGACCTAGGAACCCTTGAGCTTCATTGATTTTGAGTTGCCTCTCAATATCATCTCATGTAGGTTGCTTCAAATATTTGATCTCAAAAATTTCCTTTGATGACCTTCACAAAATGTTTCATTTCTTCCACTATTGTACTTTCTCCCATTTGGCAATACTCATCAACTACATCATGTGTGATTCTGTAAGCTAAAATGTGCAATGCAGAAGTGCACTTTTGGATTGAGCTCAAACCTATGTTGCTAAATGCATTTCGTTTTTGCAAGAAATACAAATCGTGTGCACAAACACTTTCAAAAATTTGAAGAAACAATGTCCACCTCATTTGATACCTCCGCCTAAACAATATATTGTCATACACTAGTGATGCATAAAAATAATCTCTCCATATCCTATTTTGCCCACACTACCTTTCTCTTTCCAAATTAGGTTTTCATCTTGGAGGTGAACCTCCATGCTTCTTCTTTCAAATTTCAAAATCAACACTTATATGATTCATCATGAAAGTGTTTAAAAAAAGGTTTTCACAATCATCATCTTCAAGCAAAGCTTGAAGATTATGTTGCAGTTGCTACCTCCAACCTTCCATTGCTCAAAAGTTGCAACTTTTTTTAGTGCAAAGCCTCAAAACCCATTTTGAATCTCTTTGTGAAATAACCACAAACTCTTCAACATTGTTGCAATCAAGTGTTGAGTGGGGTGGGGTGCAATGGGTGTGGTGGGGTCATTGCTTAGAATTTACTAGCCCTTTCACTTGGGCTCCTACACATGCCCTACTTTAACAATTTTGTTGTGTTTGATGCAAGGGGGGCGGTGGAGATGTTCTTAGTTGTTTGTTGGCTTTGGATGCCCCTAGTGAAGAAAGAGACTATGCATTGGTGCAAGATTTTGGGCAAAAATATTTGGCTCCAACTTGACCCAATGTATGAGTGACATTTGGAGTATTATCATATGTATGCATACGATGGATGGGCATCTTCCTTAGAAGTGTATTGGTGTAAAGATTTGGACAAGAAATTTGGCTCAAATTTGACCCGATGTACAAGTGACATCTAGAGTATTAAGGTTTAGGGCATATGATGGATGGGCATGTTTGTAGAAGTGCATGCCTTTTAATAAGAAGTTATAGATCCAAGAAAAGGAAGTTTTTAGTTTGAACTCACCATAAAAGTGTAAAGTCATTTTAAGCTATGATTTGCTTAACTTCTTTTTATACATGCACAAGGGTTATATTATTATAAGTATAAAAAATATACACAAAAAGCAAAGTACCTTAGTAGGTTTGAAACTAATTATATTATTTGTAGAAATGTTGACATTTTCAAAAGAGATTTTTTTTCTCAAATAATAAAATTATCTGAATGAAAATTTTAAAAATCTTTGGAAATATTTAGGAATTTTTCATTTTCAACATGGAATCCTTGAATTTAATCAAGTAAATGACAAACACATGTTGAAGTTGCCCATGTATGATGGTATATGAGGTTTGTGGAATACGTTAGTGTTTAAGTATGAGAAAAAAAAACCTTTGTGGCCAATGAGGTTGTTGGAATGGGAGCCTTGAATTGTTTTGAAGAATTTTCTTAAATGGTGTAATAGTTTCAATACCTAGGTGTGAAATTTTTTTTTGGTTCATGAAATTGTTTAGATTGATGCCTTGATTTGTTTTGAAGAATTGTTGTAATGAATTACTATGTAAATGTTGCATGTCTTTTACCCTTTGCCCATGCAAAAGGCATGTGAATCACAAGGAGCTTTTAATAAAAATTTGAATTTGAATTTTTTTACACATATTTTTTTGAAAATGAAAGGTGCACAAACCTTGTAATCCCCATCTCATATTAACAAAGAAAATTATTATTATTATTTAAATATTTATTAACTTTAGTCATAAATGAGAGGTCTTTAAAACAATGTGATTTTCATTTGATCCCATATTTTGAAAAACATTCATTAGGTGTTATTGTGAATTGCAAGTTAATTTTTGAGAAGTTGAATTAATTTATTTTTAAATTTTTATTTTCAACCAACGTTGGTAGGTTCAAGATATTTAAATAGGTTCAAGTCCCAATTTTTAATTAGGTTTTAAGGTATTCAAACAAAAGTTCAAAATTTTGTTCAAATCATATTCAAATTTGAATCATGCTATCAATATTTTATTGAAATGAACTTGGACTAGGTTGTTATCCCATGTTAAATGGTAAGCATTGTTTTTTAGGCATGTCATTAATTTGAATTGATTATAAATATAACAATTAATATAAAAATTATATCTTGGGCATTGTGCACTAGTTGGACAAAATTAAAATTGCAAATCATTTTAAAAAATCAGTTGGGTGCAATATAAATATGAAACCCAACCGAACCTTGAGCTAAAGAGTGTTTAAAAATCTTTTGGAAGTGTCTAAAACTAATGATTTTACAAATCAAAGAAAATTGCATCAAAGAATCTCTCAAACAAAAAAAACTAAAAACAAATGTTATTTTCAAAATCAAGAATTCAACAACATTGATTTGCACTTACCACAAGGGGCAAAGCCCTTGAAAGATGAATTGATTGCACTACTATTTCATTTGAACCTTATCTCAAATGGCAATAGTTCATAGATTGTAGAACATTTATAGCATCCCTAGCAATGCTTAGTATGTGATCATGGATAATAAATTTGGATGAAAAAAACTTAAAAACATATTAGTTTGGCACATCAAAATGGTTTTAGCACAACATTTTTGCACAATTTGTTGAGGTTGGCAAAAGGCACAACAAAACCTAACACTTGCCCAAAAAAATGTAATAAATATGATTTAACTATTACTCTATATTTATGATTGGTCGATCATAACGATTGGTCCATGTGATTTGCTATTAGTAGTTTCCCACCTATTTGTAGTCCTAATTTTGATTTTATGGGTGGGGTTGAAAAAATATAAATAATTAAACTTGGATGGGAGAAATATTTGTGTAAGGTCACTAATTGAGCACTATCGGGGATGCTTTTACACCATAATGGTGGAAATGGGCAAGTTTACCCAATATTAAAGCCTATTGAAACTAGTGAATAACAATTTTAAAAAACAATTATTTAATGTTTTTACAAGCATAATCCCCCTATGAGGAGAGGTTACAATGAGCCAAAATTAACATGATAGATTGTGTAGCAACTCATAACAAGCAAGAAACTCATGTTATAGAGACCTCTTACACACACACTTGTGCAACAACTATAACTTTCACTCTCTATTTATGTCTTTGCATGGCCTATTCAACATGTATTTTTTTAATGCAAATCACTATTTGAAAACCTAATTGATGAACATTGGTATTATGAATATGATATTGGCTTTGGTCGTGATCATAATCAAACGAACCAAAAAGCACGTCAAGCGACCAAAAGAATCAACAATTTTGTTACAAATATTCATGTGGTGCCACTTTAATGTCATCTTAATAATGGGAAGTTGTGCTAAATGAGTAATATGAATGTTTAGGAATTCAAATGAAAATTTTATTTAATTTATTTAATTTATTTTTGGGTTTCAATTTAATAAATGGACTTTTGAACTTGAAAAACAATTACATCAAAAGTAGTACATTTTACAAAGGACTATGGCAAGGACTTTCTTAATGAAGATTTTTTTATGATAAGAAAATTTACATGATAGTAACCTATTGCCCACACTCAAAAAACACTAAATTTGAATTTTTCTAAAATTCAATGTATGTTTTTATAATCTCAAAAGTTCAAGAGTCCTTTACAACATGCAAATGATGTGTAATACAGATGACATACAAAACAAAGTTATTGCTTATGATAAAAATAAATAAAACCTAAAAAATTTAAGATGTATTGGAAGGAATTGAAATTATGATAAATTTTTAAGACGAAATGCAGAATCTAGCAAAAGTTTTACACTTTTAACGAAATCATAGTTATTTGAAAAAGATTAACATAAAAAATGTGATGCATTAGAGAAACTATAAGTATTTTTAGTAACAAGTTACAAAAGATTTTGTTTAAAAATTCCTTTATATGCAAAAGTCATGAGGACCAAAAAAAGGGCCATAGTCCTTTTGCAAAGTAATCATGTTGGTTTGTTTGATTGTGATAGCACCCCTCTAGTAATGGTTGTGCAAGTCATAGTGGAATTTGCATTGGTGCATGTCCCTTGCATGGGAGGTTGCCATTAATTTCACTTTGTGAATACATTCACACCTTTTTTTGACTTCTAGTTACATGGAATAACTTAGCAACAAATCTCTTTCGGTGCATGAGAGTGAGGAGAAGTGTATCTTCAATCATGATCTTATTTTTTTACCATAAAAGCTTTCCACTTTCTTTTTACAAGCTTGTCCACCAATTGAGCTCTTTAACAAAGTGGAAAACTTTTCATTGAATGCCACTCTTGTCAAGTTTCATAATCATGTTTTTTCTCAACTTCCATTTTTTGCTTGCACAATAGTTTTAAAATTACATAAAAACATTTGTTTCATATTTGTTCATATTATGTTTGCTTGTAAGAATCCATTGCATAAGAAGTTTGTGATGGTCATATACATCATGATGAAAACCTTACAAAATCTTGCAAATAATATGCAACAAGTATAAGTAATGCAATCCTCTTCAACATACAACAATAAAATTATATGAGGATCCAAAGATAAACTCTTCTCTAGCATAAAAAGCCCATCAAAGTTTTTGATGTTAACTTGGCTCAAACTAATGTTGGTAGGGCCTTGCAATGCATGTCTATTTCATGTAATGTACGTGTACATGATTATAAATGACTAGCATTGTAGTACATTTGCCATTCTAGCAATAACTAAATTATCTTTTAATAAATATCAAATTTTCTTGAAATCAACTACTCACAATGTTGGAGGTTTAAAAAAATTATTGCCTTAGTACCAAGTTATTGCCATAATAAATTTATTGCCAATAGTTATGGTTAATTTATGATGATAATTATTACCTTCAAGAAGCCTAATGAATTAATGCTTCAATTGGGAATAAAACATTTGATTATATCTAAAACTTCATATTTAGTAAATGTATTGAAAACTATCATTATGTAACCATGGCACCATGGTTACACAATGATTTATAGCAAAAAAAAAATTCCCACCTTCATTATAGTTTAAATTCATAGGAAATTTTTATTTTAATCATGAGAATGAAATAATTGCATATATATATTCTTCAAGAATATCTTGAAATGGTAAAGCCACTATGACATGTTTACACACACATGTATTTATTCTTGTGTTATTTATTTTGTTTGCATTGATAGAGGGTAATGGGTTATCAATACACACACAATGTCATGTAAGGTAAATTATGAGCATGTAATGGGAACAAATAGTTTTCGCTTTCACCAAATGCTCTTTATCTCTTTATCACTTTGTTTTGTGTATGTTGCTTTTCCATGTCTATGCTTTTGATACATGACCTTTGGTTCTTAACGATTTGAAGCACAATATTACCTTTTTGTTGCTTGTCATGTTGTATTTCATTTGTTTCTTTTTATGTGAATATTTTTGCCTTTATGGTGCTTGTTTTTTGGACATTTGTTCTTGGCACTTCATATCACCATTTCCTTGTTTACAACTTAGTTTTTTGCGTGTTGTCCCTTATTTAATTTTTTTTTGCAACATGGTCCATAGTTTTGCCATGTGTTCTTGTCACTTGATACATGCACTTTTGTTGCTTATCACTTTGAATTTCATTTGTTTGTTTTTATGTGAATACTTTTGCCTTTATAATGCGTGTTTTTTGGACATTTATTCTTGGCACTTGATATCACCATTTCCTTGTTAGCAACTTAGTTTTTTGTTAGTTGCCCCTTTTTTAAAATGTTTTTGCAATGTGGTCCATAGTTTTGCCATGTGTTCTTATTACTTGACATGGACCCTTTTGTTGCTTGCCACTTTGTATTTCATTTGTTTGTCTTTATGTGAATACTTTTGCCTTTATGGTGCTTATTTTATGAACGTTTGTACTTATCACTTGACATCACCATTTCCTTATTTGCTTTCTTGTTTGTTGCCCTTTTTTGTCAAGGCTTTTGCAATGTGGTCCATAGTTTTACCATGTGCTTTTGTCATTTGATGTTACCCCTTTCACTTGTCTTTTTTTGTTTTGGAACATTCCTTTTGCCATTAGAGCAACACATTGCTGAATGTTTTCTCACCATTTCTTCACTTGGGAAGTTGTTGGAAGGTACTTTCATGACCTAGATATGTATGTTTTGCACAATTGTGTTTCTTACATGAAGGTACTCTTTTGTATATTTTATGGAACACATGAGATAAAGGCTTATTTTTTTATGAAAAATAATAAAATAGTAAAAGAATAAATTACCTAATGGTTCTAGTTTGGCTAGTTTTTCTAAACTCACACTACTAATGTGAGTGTTCAGGAATGAACCTTAGCTCATATTTCTAGCATGGAGAAAAGCCCAACTACATCATAGAAGGTCATTGCTTCTTGTTCTTCTATCATCCCCTGGGCATAAAGTGCAAAATTCCAACCCAACGTCCTGATGGTTATCATCCTTTCTATCTTGTTCAATTTCAATTTTACCTTCTCCATTTTTGGGTGCACTTGTGTGTGATGGTTGTCCTTGTCGTTTGTTCACTTGATAGAGGTTCCTTTTTCCCTTGGTTGTTGGTGGTCTTCGTGTATTGAGCACACAATTGCAATGGGGCTACTCACTTTGAGGTCCCCACTCTTTAGCTTAAGAAGGTTATCAATACTGAGGTTCATGAAACTGCAATCCTAAAATCTTATATATGTATTCTCATAATCCAATTATTAGCACCTTATTTAAATATATGTAAGTAACAATGATTTATAAATTATACTTTCTTCATTAAGTTGCACCCTATATGATTTTTTGCACGTCATTTGGAAAAAAATGGAAAAAAACTTTCTTTGATGTGTTTTTCAATTCGTGATAGTGCGTTGTGAGCTGAAATCCATTTTTACCAACCCAACTATGGAGATTGCAAAGAGTCCAACTAAATGGTATAATAATAGACTTTTGTCTCTCATTCAAGTTTTGTAGTAACGTTGGGAAGAAGTTCAATCTTTGTTGTTGGCCTTGCCTACTACCAAGGCAAGGATATTGTGTTTAGATTCATTATAGAGTATAGTAGCTTAAGGGAGTTTAGCCCCTAGGTAATAAATAATAGGTCTATTTTTATATGAGGATTTTTGAAAGATGATATTTTGGCTTGTGTTGAAACTTGAGATTAGTTATAATAGAGTTATAATAATAATATCTTGAACGATTTTGGTTTGTTTTAGAGGATGTTTTGAAGATTATATTTTTGCATGGTGAAATATTTGAGTTTGCATAATTCTCCTTTTGCCTTAAGAACTCCATGTTGAGAACTTCATCAACATCTTACTCTTGGAAGTTCACTACAACATGCACTAGATGATTGAAAAATGGAAAATCAAAGCTGGCAAAGTTTGACAATCAGTTTGCAGATGACGATGTTGTTGTTGATGATGATGATGATGATGATGATGATGGCTAAACTTTGTCCAGAGAAATTTGCAGAAGAGTCTTCATTGAGATGAGGTGAAAAAGCATTTCGTGTGAATTGCTAAAGCAAATTTTCATGTGCAGTAGTTTTTGAGCTTTTCTGAGACATTGGTCACAACTGCTCTGCTGCTCTTGGCTGCTGAGCCTTGAGAACTGATGAAGAAGCTCTTTGATCAAGTCTGATGTTAAAGCCCCAAAGAGAAACTGATCGACTTCACTCCTCAGTGGGTGATGGGGGGCTGCAAAGCTTGAGATCAGCTGTTGATACATTGTGTTATGGTATTCTGGGCACTGGAAACAAAAGCCTCTTTCTTACCAAGCTCATCATCAATTCCAAGGGTAGAATTTATGTTTGCAGATCTGTGACAATCTGCTTGAAGAGTTAGTCCCGATTGATTGGGCTCAATGGGTTGATGTCTTTTGAAGATCAACACTCATGTAATAGGTACAGAAAAGCATGCCAATCTCAGAACCAGAGTCGAGGACAAGCTAACAATGCTCGGTGGCTAGCCAAACTTTCTACATCTGGTGTTTTGCGGAAGTAGATTGATTCTATCAGCTAAGCTGGGAGCTCAATTAGTTTAGGCTCATGAGATGCAATCCTGAAGGTCTGAACCAACGAGTTCACCATTGCATCACCAGCTACTGCCTGCTCAATTGCATCACTGAAGGAGATTGTATGATCATGAGGAGCTTCAGCTGCAGGAATCTTGATTGTGTGAGATCCCTCATCGGCTGCATTGTTGAAGAGACAAGTTCCTATAGATGCGCTGAATGCTGAATCATCATCATCGACTGTCTCATCAACTGAATCTGCAGCAGATGGCTGGATGTGATGATTATCATTGTCAGTTGCAGGGATTGACATTGTTTCTGCTACAGGAAGATGAAGCTGGGAGGAAATGGTGGTGCCATGAGGTCCAGTCTCCTCCTTGGACTCAATTGCCAAAACTGACTTTTCTTCACAATTGTGAGTGGCAGTTGATGATGATGATGGCACAACCTCCACAGAGAGAAGGCTATTGGGTCCTTCTTGCAAGGTCTCTGTCCTGGGAGCAACTGGTTTCAAGTCATGTGATTCAGCGCTGACAAAACTCTGTACCTCCTCTTCCACAAGAGATGGATCTCCATGAATCTGAGTTCCACGAAAAGAATCTTCTGCTGCTGCTGTATCATGAAGCTGCTCCAGTCTTTCATGCACAATCTTTGTCTCTTCATCAGTCTTTGTAATCACTGAACTGGAGATAGGACTCATCTCCTCATGTTGATCCCCACCAATCTCAGACACAGTAAGATCAGACTTCTTCTCTTCTTGCAAATCACCTGGGATGGGTGAACCAGTTTCCAGGTCAGAATGACCCTCCTCATACCCATCACCTGATTCATAGCCTTCTCCATATTGTTCATCTTCATCTTCTTCATCACCTGTCTCCAGGGCAGGCATGTCAAAATTGGTGATGGCAAGTGTATGGGTTGAAGCATCCTGATCTAGTAGAGAAGCTGGAGCATCTGCTGCAAACACTGACTGTTTTTCTTCAGCAATTGGAAAATCATCACCGCAGCCGCTGCCACCACCCAGAGGTGCAAACTCATTGGGAAATTCTCTGTCAGAGAGTAGCAGCAGCACTTGAGGAAGGTCTGGTGTTGTTCCTCCTCCATCAGCACTCTTTTCAATGCTTCTTGTAGTCACCAGTGACTCAGCTTCGTCCTCGTCTCTCTGGGGAAATCCTCCTTGCAAAATTGACACATTGAGTCCAGCTGGTCCCATCCAGTCATCGTTTCTGAACAGATTCTCAATCCAATCTATGCCTTTTTCTTCATAAATCCTCCTCAACCTCTTCCACTTGGACTTCCCAGATTCCTTACCTGCAACAACAGTTTTTGTCACCAGCCATGTATCATCATGATGATGTCCATGCTCCTCAAGCCGATTCAACTGCACTAGTGCCTTCTTATCCTCCCAGACCTCCACTTGTGAGTCTCCTATCAGCTGCACTTCTTCTCCTTCATCATCACTATCATCATCATCATCATCATGACCAACTGAAGTCCCTCGCAGATCCGGTCCAATGGTAATGATGGCAACCATAAACAATGCAGTGGAGATGAGAAGAGGTGAGAAGAATCGAAGGACTGGAAAGAAGGGGGGAGTGAACAACACCAGAAAACAGCAAGCAATCAATGGATGATGCCATAGCAAAGCTCCAAATTCCTTCAAGAGATTCATCCCCATCTCTCTGTCTGCCCCTGGCAGCAACATCTAACTTTACCACTAGCTCTCTCCAGCAGCAGCAGAACCAAAGTCCTGAGACACACTGCCTGCTTGCCTGCAGCCTGTCACCTTACAAAAACCCAGATACAACTTGCTAAGCTTTGAAGCTGCTGCCTCAACAAAAGAAACTCACAAAACACAGCAATTGCTACTAACACTCATCACCATCCAAACCTGTTGTCATCATCATCATCAAAATCATCAAGAAGACCTCTCCAAGCTTCTTGAGAAAACACCCAAATGTTATGATCCCACATGCACTTTGAGCTTTCTTTACACAAAAAAGACTGTGGACCCAACACCACCAACAACACCAACAAACTGATCCCACATACAACACTCTGAGCTTGGTTTTAAAAAAAAACAAAGAACACCCCCAAAAACAACAAAACACTCGGCGTAGAGAGAAAACAATCAACACCCACAAACTGATCTCCCACATACATACTACAAACTGAGTTTGTTTGCACAAAAAGAACTCAATCACCAAAGAGAAACACCAACAATAACACCACCACCACCACCACCATGCAACAACACCAACAACAACAACAACAACACTAACAACAACAACAACAACAACAATTGGGGCTTAGGCTATGACATTTTTTTCTTGACATTTTAGAGGGTACCCACATTTGAACAGGAAAAGTTGTTTGTTGTATGTACTTATGGAAAAAGAAAAGGAGAAGAACAAGAAGGCCCATATAGCAACACACACTTTTGGGTCCTACCCAAATCCCAACTCCTCCAAAAAAACAAACAAGGGGTGTGTCACATTGTGTTGTGGCCTTGCCATTTTACATGATCAAAAGTATCTTAAGCAGGCAAAAGAAGAAGAAGAAGAAGAATTATGGGAAACTCAAAGACCTATTTCACCATGCAAAAATATACCTAATCTTCCAAAAAAAATCCTCTAAAAAGAAACCAAAATCCTTCAAGATATTATTATTATAACTCTATTATAACTAATGATCTCAAGGTTCAACACAAGCCCAAAATATCATATTGGCAATGAAATATATATATATATATATATTTATTGACACTGAGGACACTAATTTGGAGCTCTGCAAAGAAGCAATCAAAAGACATGTTCCCAACTAAAAACCCTAATAATAAAACCAAGCAAAAGACATGTTCCCAACTAAAAACCCTAATAATAAAGCCAAGCAAAAGACATGTTTCCAACTAAAAACCCTAATAATAAAACCACCCACCGCCCACCCATCATCATATATCATTCATTGCAGACTCCAACATTCTTTATTTAACCAAATGAAATTGGGCTTGTGAGTGAGAGATCTATCTGACCTGGTCACCTTTTGAACTCTTCTTCTTCTTCCAAGGGGCCCAACACACTAACTACAATGTATGTATGTGCTTTGGTTTTTGCAACCAAAAAAATTAAAATAAAATGTTATTACCTAGGCTTTTTTTCTTGGTGCCTTCTTCACTAAAAGTGTCTGTCTCTAGCACCCAATTTGCAGAAGCAAAATTTGTGCCAACTTTATGCACATTTTCCCAAGTGTTGTGGCACAGACAACCCACCTTTTTTTTTTCTTTCATTGGTATTCTTGCCTCACAGTTAACCATGGTGGTTAGCTTAGTTGCATACTAACCATCCACATGCACCTACCTACCTATGTACTTACCTACCTACCTACCTACCTACCAAGTTGTCAACAAGTATGCCTTACCTATTTACTTACATGCATAACAACCACTTACATTCTCAACCTACACTTATCAATGTTGTGTGGATACCCAAATCCAAGTATTAAAACCAATGTTAAAATCAAAAAAGGTTTTTAATATGGGTATCAAGGACCTAACTTGACTGGATCTAAATGTTAAGGACTCAACCTAAACCTTAACACATGAATCATCGGTCACAATAGAATCAAGATAAAACCTAAAACCTTCTACCCATCTATTTTCAATGGATGAAACCCCCAAGATCTACTTAAGTTTCAAATGTCTTAAACGAGTATTATTAAAGTTTAAGATTTTTTCCCCCATCACTTTGAGTTTGTGCATTTGAATTTTTAACCCTAAATTGTGTGTATAAGTTGTGAGCTTTGATTTTTATATAGTTTGATTTTTATAAATTGTATGTGCTTTTCTTAAAATCATAACCTTAAATTTTAACCATGCCCAAAATCACATCCACTAGGTCAACAACTCTAAACCCTATACCCGATAACCGCCACGAGTTGAAAAAATAAATTGAATCATACCCATATAAATTCTAATTTATTTATATTTTAAGTTTCAAAACTTACCCATGAAGGTAATTTTTTCAAAATTTTAAAAATATGAAATACCCATGATTGTATGTTCTCTTCAAAACTCAATACTCACACAACACTGGTACTTACCCACTTACACACATAGTTACTAATCCCCTAGGGAGGGGGGAAGAGGGGGAGGGGGAGGTTTATGAAGTACATAGGAGGGTTTATATGGGAGCCTGGGAGGGTTTCTAGGTTTGGTGACCAAGGTGGAACCTTGGTAACTTGGATGTGAATCATCACAAGTGAGTCATGATGGGTTTTTCAATGGATGGTACTACGCTCATCCCAGACTCACTCACTCCTTACTAGGTCATATAATTCACTATTCATGAGTTGCATTTTGACGAAGTCTCTTGTTTCATGCATGCAAGGCAATCTCGTCGTGTGCTGATCCCTTGATTTTGGTCGATACTGTGGCGTCACTTGATAAGATATAATATCAAGTTTGTTGCAGGCATTTTTGGCTCATATTTGACTTTTCCAGACGTTATCTCTACCGTATCTCATTTTTTATTGAGTCTCTTGAATTTTGGAAGTTTCAATTTTTGGATTCATCGTTTCAAAGAAGTAAATATATTTTAAAAATAGCGAGTCTTTATGCAAGGGAAGGTCTTGCTATGTGAGCCTTTCAAATTTTTGACCTCTCAAAATTGATAATTTTTCGAATTTTTAACCTCTCAAAGTTGATAGTCCTTTGGATTTCTGACCTCCCAAGGCCTACCAACTTAAGCGATCTCAAATTTGAAAGACCCCTTTAGCAAGACCTTTTCTTATACTTTTAGTTGTCATTTTTGTTTATTTATTTATTTATTTATTTATTTATCTCTCTCTCTTTTTTAATTTTAAAAAAATTTCCTTTTTGCAAATTTTACTTCAAATTTTTTTCTATTTTTTAAAAATAAATTTCTAATGCATTTTCATTGAAATTAAATGAGAACATAACGGAAACCGACCAAGAACAAATTGTCAAATTAAGCTTGCAAAGGGCGACCAGACCAAGTGACAAATATTTGTTAGTTTTTTGGTACGTATCTTGAGATGAGCTATTTTTCCCAAAGTTTCTTACATTATTGGGAACGATGCCCGCCCTCTCGATTATCTCGTAAAGCATGCATCACCAACAGAAATTTTTTGTTTTTAAAATTAAAAATTAAAAAAATAGTCTGCCAGATTCGGAGCTAGGGTTCCGAGGGTTGGTTCGCCCAAATAAGCGCCCACCATGAGCTGAAACACGATGGAAAAAAGTGTCATAATTTCCCTACGGTGGGGAAGATTACATAATGTAATATCCTGACTACGGTGATGGAGATTTTGTCGTAATGCGCTTGTTATTGTAGTGGGAACTTGGCTTTTTATGAACCGGGAACACTAGTGTGTTAGTAGTGCCTTTGGCTAATGGACCTTGAGCTCCTCCACCCTTTGATTCATCGGGTGAAAGGCACTACTAGCAATGCCTTCCCTCTCTAGGGTTTGCTCTCCGAAGAGGTCCTTCACACATGATTATCTAGGGTTTGCTCTCCGAAGAGGTCCTTCACACATGATTATCTAGGGTTTGCTCTCCGAAGAGGTCCTTCACACATGATTATCTAGGGTTTGCTCTCCGAAGAGGTCCTTCACACACGATTATTTGACACATTCAATGAAACTCCCTTGCTAATCTCATGAGCAATGTGTTTTAGAGGCCTTTAGTTAACCCTCATCGGGTTTCTTGGTGTTTTCGGTTCACTATAGCCGAGTTTATTGGGGCAAGGCTATTGTGTCAAAAACAATTATACAATCTAGTAGCTTAATGTATTTTGGCCCCTACATAGTCGGGGCAACGATCATCCATGTTTCTTTCTATTCATCCATGTGCTTTATAAAGCTTAGGATTTATTCATGTTTCACATGAGCTTTGTGTGTACCTTCAACTTTTTTGGCTACTTCACCTTTGTTTAACCCTAGTGAGGCCTTTTAGTTAGCAATCTACTAACCATCCAATGTAATGAGTTATTATTTAACCTAGAATTATGCTAATGTTAACTCAACCATGTGACAAAACCATCGAGCTCTAGTACATAGGGTTCCAAGTGCATACGACAAGGATCCTTTTAGGTTAAATAGTGTAATGAACTGAAATAAAATATCCAAAAAAGAAAATTTTATTCTATAATTAATCATTATAATACAAATAAAACCATCATAGCCATATATGCATTGTAAATTACTAAAAAAAATGCATATATATATATATATATATTGGAATATACCATTTTTTACCCACATCAAAATAATTACCCTCCTTCATGCGAGAATAAACCTCAAATATATAATTGTGAACAAGGTCTTACAACCATTTTTAAAAATCTAATTAAAAACCTTTATTAACTAAAAGCATCTATCTTTTAATAAGTAAGGCCATTTGTTTGTTTTGTTTGTCTTTTTTTGTCGTGTTGAGATTTCCCAAACCATGGTGTTCCATGTTGTGTTCCTTCTTAGTGCTATTGGAATTAACCGCTTGATGAGGAGGGGTGCGTCAAGGTGATTTTAATTTGGTAGCATTTAGACATATGATGCAAGAAAATATTGATATTCATCAAAAACATTTGTTAAATATTTTTTTAATTAATTATTTTAAGGAAATTGGGACAAGCTCTTGATATTGTTGGAAAGATCTTGATGATGAGTGGGATCGATCTCTTGGACATGATTTCATGGTTTCTCTAAACCTAATATGGGGGAGATATTTAATTTTGAGTCATTTTTGTAATTGGAAATTAATTCAAGTTTTCATTTAATTCACGATTGATCTCTATGATCAAGGTCATATTCGTATTTGGGTCAATGGCACCAAAACATTAGTTGAAGTGGAAAGAAAATTTGTGAAAGAATATGGATGTTGGGGGCTTTATTTGTAGCTTTTTAATTAATTTTTCATCCATGTTGTAACCTTAATTTTCCAATTTTTCATCCATTTTGCAACCTTTGAAACCACGTTTCCAACTCTTCATTCCTTGTGTAACCTTCCAAAATCTATACAATGTTTCATGAGAATTTATTATTATGAAAAAAAAAATGATATCCAAAATTTGTAGGGAAGAAATAAAAGCAACCCTTGGCAACACAATTACTCCCCAACCAAACAATGAATCACAAAACAACACATTACCATAATACCTATGAAAAATCCTTTGTAACTACTTCCTCTTAGTGAACTGATCAAAGAAATTGATGAAACACACCCTTGGCCTTAAGCACAAAAAAATTGAAACTCATTCACAATAAATTGGGTTCTAACAATAAATAACCAACTACATAAAACTAATGTCTTATAATAAATACTTGACACAAAATAAATTTAAAAAAAAAAAAAAAAAAAAAAAAAAAAAAAAAAAAAAAAAAAAAAAAAAAAAAAACCTTAGCTATGGCCCTTATGGCAAAGTTCAAAACTAGCAACAATTAAATTAATAAATGTTCCTTGAAATTCTCAAAAGATGAACTCAAAATTGTCATGTCATATTTTGAATTGAGGCTCCATCTTTCCTAAACCCTAAATCTCTCAAGCTCTTCAAATGTTCCCCATATTTTTCACCTTTACATGTTAACTCTTTTTAAGTTATAGGCATAGTTGTTATGCAACAAGACCTTCAAGCCACATTCACCTTAAGTGGGCCCTTTCTTCCAATTAAAAAATGTTCCATGTGATTAAATGTTGTTCAAGAACATTTGCACATTGCCACCATCACCCCGTTATTCAAGGTTCTAGTAAGTCGTTTCATTTCATAAAGCTCACATCCTTTCATGTTCATGTCTAAGTGTGAAAACTTAAGCAACAATATGTTGATTCTCTTCACGTTTTATTTGTTATTAACAATTTTTTTTATCACATTTCAAATTAAGTTACAACTTACTTTTAAATTTAAAAACTTGCTTATCCATGGATATTGAGAATTTTTCATTACATGTTTACATTGTAATTGGATTGTTGATCCAATCAAAATTCACTTATTCATAATAGTCAACATGCAACACACAACATATATAAGTGCCTTGCAAAGTTGGAACAAGGATTTAAACATTAATTTTAGGGAAACTTAGATGATAGCGTCCTCTTTAAATCATTGGGAAAAGGGATTGAAAAAGGTGAACTCACAATAATAACTTGAGAAAACATACGATGGCCATAATATGACAATAATCATATTATGGCCAATTGTGGCAATTGTGTTGTTGAATTTGGCAAATTTAAGGAAACATTTTTTTAGCATCTTTTTAAAAAGTTTGATGGAGGCAAATGCCAAGCCTTGAAATGCCTTCTCTTGGATACCTATATTGGAAGAGTTGAACAAAAGATGACAAGGAATTTTAATTACATTCATTCATTGTAGGGAACACCTAATGCAATTCACATCACCATGGAAATAATCCATTTCAATGTTATTGTTTCTAAAATGATTTGAAATGGATTATTACCATGAAAATCACAAATTGTTTGTTAATTACACCATTTGTGTCACTATGAATGGATAAGGATAGAAGTTTGTGAGAGGACACAAGAGATGGGGGACCCCCTCTCTTTTACACATTGCAAAAGGTGGAAGACAAAGAGGAAAGGTAGATGTGAGAAAGGAAATTAAAAAAGGGAACCAAAAAAAGAAGAAGAAAAAAGAAAGCATATACACCACAAAGCAAACCTTTGTAGGGACTTTGATGAGTGGTAATAGTGTGCTCTCTAGACTCTAACTATGCTACCTACCCATTTTCTTCTAGATGAAGATCATCCCCCGATTTCGTTTAATTCATTTGGGTTTTCAGTTTAGGGTATTATATTTCTTAAATCTTACATCCATCTATTGTCATCTCAGCTACTCTTATATTCACTATTTTTTAAAATTCATAATTGATTTTTATTTTTTCCATTAGATGTCAAATATAAATAAATAATAAATAGAATTACAATATATTAAAATTTTACACAAGGTGAATTATTATTATTATTATTATTTCACATGCCTTTCTCCACACCCATTTCATCAAGAAACTTGAGAGTTTCATTCTTTAGGAATGTGAAAAATTATTGGAAATTTTGAAATTGGAATATTTTGCAAAATTGAAGAAAAATTGCAATTTCTCATTCTTGGAAATTTCAACTTTTTGACTCTTTCACTTTTTTGTGGAATTCTTTCTCATGTCAACATGCATGTGTTGTTTACTATGGTACTTCAAAAAGTTGCACTTCACCATGACCCATCCATCATACAAGGATATTGTTGTGTTTAGATTCATTATAGAGTATAGTAGCTAGCTTAATAAGGGATTTTTATAGGCCCCTAGGTAATAAATAATAGGTCTATTTATTTTTATATGAGGATATTTTTTGAAAGATGATATATTTTGGCTTTGTGTTGAAACTTGAGATTAGTTATATAATAGAGTTATAATAATAATGTCTTGAATGATTTTGGTTTCTTTTAGGTAGAGGATTTTTTTTTGGAAGATTAGGTATATTTTTGCATGGTGAAATATATATACATATTTGAGTTTCCATAATATACTTCTTTTGCTTTAAGATATCTTTTTAATGTAAAATGGCTTTAGGGTTAGTGGGTGCTAGTGAGGCCGTGTGAAGGGTCCTAAACCCTAAACCCTAAACCTGGGGGACCCATCATATATGCCAATGGGTCCTGGTGAATGAAGTGTGTGAACTGCACTAGAGAAGAGGTTGCACTCACTAGGACCCATCATATGCTAATGGGTCCTGGTGTCTATGTATGTATGTATGTATGTATGTATGTATGTATGTGTATGTATGTGTGTGTGTATGTAGGGCCTTAGAAGGAGTCAAACATTGGTGCTCAGATCAATGCAATGGGGGGGGGGGATCATTTTCTGCAGCCTTGCTTGTGCTTTTGAATGAGTCTCTCTTGTAATTAGGGCAGCAACTCCAGAAGCCCTTTTTTTTTGCAAAAACCCATTGAGAAAAAAGAGTGCATGCATGATGTTTTAAAAACTTCATGAAAGACTTATTCAAGGAACACTCTCTCTTTTCACTCCATTCCTGTCCCCTTAGCTAACCATGATAGTAGACACACAATCCAGACCCAATTTGGAAGTCCCTAGAGAATCAAAATAAATAAATAAATAATATATATATAATGCACTTTCTGTTTTTTTTTTTGCTTGACTGGAAAATTTCTAAAATATTCCCAAAAAAACCTCCAAAAAAAAGTAGATACTAGAGAGACAAAGGAAGATATTAAAAACACCAATGGTCTTACATTCAATGGACAGGTCTCCTTGGGTCTACATGACCTAACCCTTGTTTAAAATCCACATGCCCATTATGCAAATCATGAAAACCATTCGGTTATGGAATGTGTTGAGTACATACATACATACATACATGCATGCATGCATACCATTGTGCCCATTTTGCTGCCCGTTTAAAAATTTTGGCTTGTGTTTGTCCTACAAGGCTTTGCCCAAATACCTCACATGCACCTCACTGGGCATGATTGTTCTTGCCCAACATGTTCCATGTTCCATGTTCCATGGCCCATACCCAACATGTTCCATAATATGCAAAGAGCAAGGGTCAATTTGGCTATCCTTGAAGCCTTGTGATTCTTTGGCATGAGTCGTTGGCTATTGGAGTGAACTATGGGAATTCCCTTGACTTCATAGCAAGGGAACTTGTTGTTTATGCAAGGAATGGGCATGTTCTCTCTTGTCTAGTACTTTAAGCTACTAAACTACCTATTTGAAGAGGTTGATAAAGAATATAATGGAAGAATATATTTGAGGCTAGTTCTCAAGTATAAACATCTAGGGGTCTATGCTAGGTAGTAATTAGGGTTTAGTGTGGTAGGTGAAGTCTAGGTTTAAGTTTTAGGCTAAGGTTTCCAAAGAAAAATTAGGGTTTGAAATAACATTGTGCAACAATTGTGTTGCATGGAGCTTTCATCTCTATGAAAATAGTCTTCATGAGAGCTTGGTTCTCACTTTGCTTTCTTGCTTGAAAATCACCTTCAATTTTTGCTTTAAATTTGTTGTTTTGGTGAAATATATTTTGTCTTGTGAAACTCATAGTTGTTTTGCTTTGTTTGGTTTTTTTTTTTTTTTTTTTTTTTTTTCAATTTTTTCAATTTTTTTTTTCTTTTTTTTTTTTTTTTTTTCTTTTTTTTTTTTTTTT
>Ga0209611_10005362_pt1 | contig 21530 bp, 12 predicted proteins | sample S1TSphgellanicum_3_FD_187693 | JGI IMG/M metagenome (GOLD analysis project Ga0209611, IMG submission 187693) | Host-associated microbial communities from peat moss isolated from Minnesota, USA - S1T2_Fc - Sphagnum magellanicum MG (SPAdes) (version 2) | ecosystem: Host-associated > Plants > Peat...
GTAGATGTGGTGGAACATCATGGTTGCTCTTTTGAAAAAAAATTGTATTTAAGTGTCAAAATTTATTTTTTCATGCATACATAAGGTGTTGAATACTAATGAAATGAATTGACAAAGTTACATTTTCCTTTTGGGAGGTAGTCAAATGTGGTAGCTCAAGATAGAATGTAATCCTAATTTTTTTGGAACAATTGATAGCTGCTTGTACTTCTCTCTAGATTTGTATTTGTGTGATGGTTTTTGTGAGTTGTTGAGAGACAAGGTGTTCATGTCAATAGAAACCTCATTAGATGGAGGAGTACAGATTTTGATCATGGAAGCAAATACAACATGAAGAAAGTGAAAAAGTTAGGCCAAAGTTCCATTGACCCTAACGAAATGCTTTAAACACTTGCAAAAAATGTTGCTCGAAACTTCATATCCATCACATTGCTCTTTTCCTTTTCCAAAATAAATAAAGAAGTCTTGTGTGTGGAAATATGAAAAGAATTTGCGGACTTCATGGTGGCTTTCCTCACCTTCCTTGTAGGTTGTATTGTGAAGCTGCTAGGTGATGCATCCATGTTAATGAAGATTCATTCTTCTTTTAATGGTGTTGGACCCTTACAACAATCTAACAACAATAATATTAATAACTCCTCAACAATCAAAGAGGCCATGGAAGATAACAACATGATTAACGATCATCATCATACAACATTATTAAGAAGAAAACTCTTTATTCCTCAAACAAAGCATTGACCTCCATGGCCAATGTGTTTGACAATGTGTAAAACTTTGAAAATTCCATAATGTGCATCAACAAGTTTCTTTTGGATCTTAAACTAGTTGGAAATCATGGAACACCTTTTTTTGTGGCAATGAGAATTGCAGCAATTAAATATTTGGGTGGAAATGATAGTGGCAAGGGTAGAAATCTCACATTAGGCTACTTTTGATACAATCATGAATGCATTTTCATCACCTTGAAATTTGGCATTACATGTCCAAAACACAATGTATAAGGGAACCAAAAGAATAAGGGATTCAAACTGATTTATTTAACATATTCAATTAATCCTCCATAAGGGCATACAAAATGGAAACTAATTTATGTTGGACAAGACATTAACTTGGTTCAACCCCCAAAAACTTAAATATTGTTATTAACATTATTATATAGTGCACTGAATAAAAAAGAACAAACAAGCCTAAAATGTCGGAAGTAGTAAAGGAACCAAGGTGTTTTATAATCAAGTAGGAGGTTTTTTTACCACCACATGGAAGCTCATAAAACACCAATTGAAGACAAAAAAATCAATGTTCATTTCAAAAGTCCTTTTCATGTCAAGGTAAATTTTTTGACTCTGATTATGTGTCATTAAAAAAAATCCAAATTATGAACAATACAACATTACACACCAAAAGTTTATTTGTTTATTGATTGTAATTGAGGGTGTGAAAATGTAATCAAATATACACTTCACAATCCTTCTCAAGAAAAATGTAAAACAACCATAAATTAAACTTGAACATATTAAATTTTAAAATATTATTTATTTCAATTATCAATATGAACATTTTTTTGAATTTATGTCAATGATATTGAATAATCACATGTTTAAAATATATTTAAGTAGAAATTTCAAAAATGCAAGTAAATTTTTTATTTATTTTATAAGTTGTCTAAACACAAAATAAACAAACAAGTAAATGAAATATTGATTTTTTTTACTTTTTTAGTTAATGGCACTTCAAATTTACTTATGCACTTTCAATTTCCAAAGTAAAGTAATAATATATCAATCTTTCAGTATAAAGGTATTTTTTAACATAATTTCACTAGCCAATTTCAAAAATATTTTTGACCTATTTTTAGTACACTACTTTTTTTGAAACTTTGTATACAACATATTATAAATTCAATACTTAGCACCCTAATGGTTTGACAATTATTGAAAAGACTCTACTTGCTTACATTCATCTACAAAAATATGATTGCAACTTCTCAAATTACTTTTTGTGTATACTTGATTATGATTTCACCTTTCAATTAATGTTGGTAATGGTAGATTGAGTTTAGGAGTTTCTTTTAATGCCATGCATGGGTCCTTTCAATACAAAAGATATGTTAAGTGTTAAAAAAAAGAACATTCGCTTTTATGTTAAATGAATTTTCATTTTTGGTAAGTTGAACATTCTCCTATGATTTTGGTACAATTTCTCAAGAAATTTATTTGAAAAAAATTTGGTTCATTGGTATAGACTATAATTTTCTCGGGGAATGATTTGATTGGAAATTTTTCTTTGTGCATTTCCCATAGTACATGAGATTTATTAAACAATTGGTGGATTCAAATGACCTTCCTTTGAATGTCTCCCAGGAGATTCTTCAAAAGAATTACATTTTAAATTGAAATTTTGTATAACTGATTCATGTTTATATTAGATTTATTAATATCTCCATAGATTATATTATTATAAACATTTTGTGTTCTTGTGTTGTAAGGTGGTAATAACAACCTAATTGGAATATAAATCCACGTAATGAAGATGCATCTTGTGTAGAAAACATTTGACATGATTGATGAAATTGCCAACCAAAAAAATAAAAACTCAAAAGGTATATATGTTTGATGTAGTGGTGTTTTTTGTGCTAATCACCTTATATGAGATGTGAATTCAAAAAAAATATTGAATGATGCCATAAGAAAGTTCTACTACTTATTGTTTAAATGTGGAGACTATGTTTGGTGGAGTGTGCAACAAGAAGGGGGTAAGAGAAGGCAACCTTAGAAAATAACAAGTGTTGTGTTTATATTTCTTACATCAACATGCAAAATTTTCTCCTTTGATTAAGTATCAATACCTAGATCCAAAAAATGCAATCATGTCATTTGACTTATAAAATATTTGAAAACTCTAACATGTAGATTTCAAAAATTAAAAATGTATTGGAATTTCACTTAAGGTTTGGTTTTTTGTTTTGGTAGACAAACTTTTGCTTTTCTTGTTACTTTTTCTATGATAATGTTTCAAAGTTTTTTGTTGTGTTGTTGGATAGCAAAGAAATCTAGTAATTCATATAAGTTTATTATGATCAAATTCAAAGTGTTTGATAGTTTGCTTTTGTACTTAGTTGGTGTTCAACTTTTCATCTTTCAACATATTTTGCTTTCATCTTTTGTCCATTTTGTCATGGATGTCAATGCCATGGAGTTCATTCATTTTAATGATCATCCATAACTTGTAATAAACTTGTACCTAATTTTTAGTTTAGTTTTAATTCATTTTTAGTCAAATTCTAATTAAGTTTTAGCTCATTTCTAGTTGACCCTTAGTTCATTCTTAATTATGTCTTAGTTCACTTATGGTTAACTATTGATTAACTTCTAATTACGTTTTAGTTAAGTCCAAGTTAACTCTTAATTATCTTCTAATTAACTTATAATTAAGTCCTAGTTAATTCCAATTAATTCCCAATTGATTCGTAGTTAAGTCCTAATTAATTTTCAATTAAGTTTCAGTTAATTCATAGGGTTATAAATAGAAGTAAAACCCCTCGTTTCTTTTACTTTGTTCAACATTAATTTTAGGCATGATCTTATACAATTGCCTTGTCATGTTCTTTTAATGTTCATGTTTGCATATGTTAACATAATAAAGATCCGTTTCCACGTTGGTTTTACACATTTCGTATTTTATTTTTAATTCTTGTGTTTTTATTTTTTAATCACATAAACTTGTCTTGTTCCTTGTTTGAAAATTAGATTTAGACCTCTTTTTTAATCTTTGTTATTGTGGATTTTTGTGTCCTTGACACATTTGACTATAATTAGTTTTCAAAAGATGACAAAAAACTTATGTAATTTATATTAATTTTGTTACTAAGCTTCAAACTTTGGTTTTTCTTTTGAAGTTTATAACCGAACATGTTCATGGCCCCAACAAGAAAAGAAGGGCATTGATGTCTATTGTGGGGATAACCAACATTCAAATGAAAATGTTTGGTGTCATATTTCACAAGAAAATTACTTGTCATTTTTCATTACTCAAATTCATCAAATTTTTAATGAAATTGGACCAAAATGATTAATATGTAACTTGTATAGTTTTGGTACAAAAAGACTAGTTGATTAGTACATTTTTAATGAAATGATTTAAAGTTGTTTTGGATAGTCACATGTTGCATTACATAATTTTTAATTTAGAATTATGACATGGATATATGAGGTCTTAAATTAACATGGCATGGAATTAAATGCCACCTCATCATATAATTTATTTTTTCAAAATTTTTTTTGGATCACGAAATCACAAATTGTATTTTTTTCATGGCACGTGTGACAAAATTACATGTTGGGAAAAAAAAAATCGATTTAAAAATAAATAAAATTGATATCATTAGCCATGATGTACATATTTGTATATTGCATTTATATAAAATACATTAACACGTTGATCAAGGTTTGAACCCAAATCCTCATGGAAACACACCATGATTTTAACAACCAAAAAACTTCACTTGAGATTTTATTAATAAAGAAAAAAAAATGTTTGTTATGTTTGGCATGGAATTGTTTAGGAAATTCAAATTTTAACATACATTTTCTTTTTCAAAATTTATTCAAATGCTACAAATGAAACCATGATCTCGAAGCTTATTCAATAATTTGTTCAAAAAAATAATACTTTCAAAATATTAAACATAAAATTAAATTTTTTTTTCAAAATATCATGTCATGAATAAATTTACAATTTGTTTTTGGTTTGAATTGACCTACAATCTTTGTGAATTCAAGAATGGTATCATTAAGTCTTTAATAATGTTATTTTCATTATGTAAAATATGTCCATTTAAAAAAATTTGAAAATTTTAACTATATATAAAGCCTTCTCTCCAACAAACTTTTTTTTTTTTGTTTCAAATTTTCCTATCTTGGTAATTCTTGTTGCAAAACAAATGGAGAAAAATTGTGCAAATTCAAAGAAAAATGTAAACAATGAAAGAAAAAAGGTTGCTCCTAATGAATAATTTTTTTGATTAATTTTAATAATTCCAACGTTAAACATAATTCCAACATCAAATTTATTTGAAAGATTTTACTTGCTCAATCCTTGAAATCACTATTTTAAACATAATTCCAACATCAAATTTATTTGATAGATTTTACTTGCTCAATCCTTGAAATCACAATTTTAAACATAATTCCAACATCAAATTTATTTGATAGATTTTACTTGCTCAATCCTTGAAATCACTATTTTAAACATAATTCCAACATCAAATTTATTTGATAAATTTTACTTGCTCAATCCTTGAAATCACTATTTTAAACATAATTCCAACATCAAATTTATTTGAAATTTTTATTTGTTCAATCTTTGAAATCACTGTAAACCTTATCCAAATATTTTGAAAACATTAAAATAAATATTAATGATGTAACTTTTTTTTTTTGGTGATGAATCTCCACAATTTTGCAAACATAAAAAAAGGCCATCAACATTAACAAATGATTTTTAATTAAAAACCAAAAAAAATATTTAAATTTTTTCCAATGATATCATTGTACAATGGGTTTAAATACTTATAACCAAAATTTAAAAATAATTTAACAAGTTTATGCTTCCATATACATGGTTTATAACCAAAACATGGTTAAATCTTCTTGTGAACGATCTCAAAGAACACCAAAATTTTGAAATAAAAATAAAAATAAAAATTCATTCAATTAATCAAAAAATTTTAATTCAAAACTAAAATTCACTTCTAAATGTTTAAACATAAAATTGTAGCAAAACAAGCCCTAAAGTAGTAATAAATCGTGTTTAAAATATAAATAATGAGTATAAATTATTAATAATTTATAAATTATTTTATATTTTACATTTATAATAATAATTTTTTTAATTTAATCACTTTTTTTTAACATGTATTTTTTTTCATACACCAATAGAGAAAAGTGGGGAAAATTTTAAGGATTGTTTCTATGGGTTTTTAGTGTGGCATCATGAACATTAATAATAATAAACCTTTCGACAATGCCTTAAAAACTAGGGAAAAATATACATTTTAATTTACTTAAATGTATAAGAATTTAACACATGATTTCAAAAAAATTTAAAGGTCAATATGCATCCTAGACTTGGCATCCATGAACATTTGATCTAATCATTAACCCATTCAAATATAAATGTGAGACTTGCTAAAATTTTATACATTTATTTCAAAAAATTGTGGTGAATGCAAAATGAAAATTGTAAATAATGGATTTAACACGTTCAAAATGAATAATCCAACTCATATGCAAATGTTAATAATTCAAGAAATGTGAAAATTTTACTAACTTGTTCAAGTATAAATGTGATGCATTAAATTGTTGTGTGTGTTTGAATATATATTAATAAATGTAATATGCAACATTTGAATAATGGTTTTAATAAATTCAAAGTGGATGATTCAACTCATGTAAAGATGATGATAATTTTTTTAATGTGAAAAAAATCACAAAACCATTAAAGTATAATCGCAAAACTTTGAATGCATGTGTTTCAATATATTTTAATAAATGCAAGATGCAACTTATGAATAATGGTTTTAACATATCAAAAGTGAATGGTTAAACTCATGTTCACATGTTGATAATTGAAGAAATGTGAAAAAAATCATTAATTCGGACATATATAAATGTGAAATCTGAAATCGTTACATGTGTTTTAATAAATTATGGTAAGTATAAAATGAAACTCATGAATAATAGTTTCAACATGTTAAAAGTTCATGGTTCAACTCATATACCATGTTGATAGTTGAAGATATGTTAAAAAAATCATTAACCCATTGTAATGCATTTTGTAAATAAAGTTAAAAGTTATTTTAAATTTAAACTAAAATTATTACAAAATAAAATAAGGTTCAAATTATACTCATTAATGAATTACATTATGAACGTAACAACTACAAATTTCTACCAATATTGAGCCGCCATAGTTTGCATCTACTCAATATTGGTACAAATCCATACAAGATTCTTTAAAATGATTGAAATGAACATGATTGTTAGTTTTAAAATGTTATTATTATAATTTTTGAATAATGTATGTTCAATCATCTACAAACCTTCCCAAATCTATGTATAATGCCCTATTTAATTTTTTTTTAAACATATGTTTTTGGGACAAATAAATTGAAAATTACAATTCATATGGACTTATGAAAATATGGTCAAATTATAACCATTCAAAAGTCTCTAACTATTAACTAATTGAGGTTTTCAAAGAAAAGTTTCTTCACATGAGTTTATCATTTTATATTACATTATATATTGGGTCCCAATAACAAATTTGGAATGTGAATTAATACAATTTTTTTCATTTTGTAATGTTTTAGTTAGATGACTAGTTCATATTTTTTAATTTCAAAATTCCATGATTACTAATAAATGATTTTTTTATGAATAAATAACCACACAATTCTCTTCATAATGAAATTATTAGTTTAAATCCATGCCCCAATTAATAGATTTAAAATTATATCAATCACCATATGCATTTGAATTTAAAGAGAACCAAGGGGAAAAACATTGTTTCGTCACAAAAGTGAATCACCGTTGCTTACATCTACCCTTTAGGTACATATAACATGATTTCACAAATGCATCAAAATATCTTATGACCACTTTAATAATTGGTTCAACTTTTGCTACTACTTTCTCTTCACAATTAAATGTTGGGTCACACATACATATTCTGAATTTTAGTCTTTCATTTCAAAATAAGTTTGAAAAAGGTGATTAGGGATTTGTGTTAAGAATTGAGGCAACAATAGTAATAGAATTAATTAATCCATTCCTAGTCAACTTGCATTTTGTCAGCATTCATTCCATTTAAATTTTCATGTAAAGGTCAAATATATAAAAATTTGGAACTTTAAAATGGTTATCCTAGGGATATATAACAAGTCTAATAAGGTTTTTATCTTGGCTATGGTAGATGGGTTAAAGTTGGTGATACAGAAACATTTTTTTTTACTTTTAATTTTACACACAATATGTGCAATTGGTAACACTACTATAAAAATGGGATGCAGTTCACTAGTGAAATAAGTTCATTGCATTTTCACCCTAGTGAAAGTTATTTCACTACAATATCATTATGCAAACATCATGTTTCATTATTAGTTAACGTAATTCATTATTATAATTTATTATGCTAAATATGTTTATTTCTATGTTTTTAAAAAATTCTATATATGTTACTTTATGATATACCTTATATTATAAGTTCCTTTAGTTATTTTAATTTATACCTTATGTTATTATAAATTATTATATGCTATTATAAATTATTGTACCCTAAATTATTATACGTTATTTTACCTTAAGGTATCTTAACTAGCTTATTATAAGTTTTCAAATTATTCTAAATTAAATTATTCAACTAACCTTAGGCTATACATTAAGTTAGTTTAGTATATGTTATTTCAAGTTACACTTGAAGTTATTCAAGGTCATTCTACTTTATGTTATTATAAATTATTTAATCCTAAGTATAATAACTTAAAATAATTTAAAATATAATATAATGACCTAAGGTAAAATAACTTAAAATACAAAATAATAACTTATGAAAAATAATTTTAAATATCTTACAATATAATAACTACCAGTAGCCTATGATATTACAACATAGAATATTCAACAATAATTTATAATAGAATAATCACCAATTTTTGTAATATAACATAACTAATAATAGCTCATAATACAATAACCACCAATAAACATTAATAAAATAGCCACCAATAATATAAACACTAGTAGTCATTAATAGGATAACCATCAATAACCACTAATATAATAACCATTAATAACCACCAATATCCACCAATAGGCTAACCATCAATAGCCATTAATATAATAACCATTAATAACCACTAATATCCACCAACAGGATAACCATCAATAGCCAATAATATAATAACAATTAATAACCACCAATATCCATCAATAGAATAACCACCAATAGCCATTAATGTAATAGTCATCGATAGTCATTAATATAATAACCATTAATAACCACCAATAGCCATTAATGTAATAGTCATCGATAGTCATTAATATAATAACCATTAATAACCACCAATAGCCATTAATGTAATAGTCATCGATAGTCATTAATATAATAACCAGTAATAACCACCAATATCCATCAATAGAATAACCACCAATAGCCATTAATGTAATAATCACCGATAGTCATTAATATAATAACCATTAATAACCACCAATAGCCACTAATAAAATAGCCATTAATAACCACCAATATTCACCAATAAAATATCCATCAGTAAGCATTAATAGAATAGCCATTAATAACCATTAATAGTCATCAATATAATAACAACCAATAATCATTGATAGAATAGGCACCAATAGCTAGTAATAGAATAGGCAACAATAGTCAATAATATAATAGCCACTAATAACTAATAATAACATAGCCACTAGTAGCAAGTAATACAATAGCCACCAATAGCAAGTAATACAATAGTCACCAATAACTAATAATATAATAGCCACCAATAGCCAATAATATAATAGCCACCAATAACGAGTAATATAATAGCCACCAATAGCCAATAATACAATATTCATCAATAGCTAATAATACAATAGCCACTAATAGAATAACCACTAATAGCCATTAATAAAATAGCAACAATAACCATTAATAAAATAGCAACAATAACCATTAATAAAATAACAACAATAACCATTAATAAAATAACAACCAATAACCATTAATAAAATAACAACTAATAGCCATTAATAAAATAACAACTAATAACCATTAATAAAATATCAACCAATAGCCATTAATAAAATAGCAACCAATAGCCATTAATAAAATAGCAACCAATAGCCATTAATAAAATAGGCACCAATAGTCATTAATAAAATAGGCACCAATAGTCATTAATAAAATAGTCACCAATAAAATAACCATTAATAGTCACTAATAGAATAGGTATCAATAACCATTAATAACCACCAATAGCCCCAATAAAATAACAACCAATAACCATATATTATAATTGTTTTAGATTGTCAAAAATAATCTCGGGTGAAATAATCTATAATAACCAAAAGAAACTTAAGGTGAAATAACCTACAATAACCTAGGATTACCAATAATAACATAAGGTGAAATAACCTTCAATAACCCAGGATTACTAATAACAACATAAGGTGAAATAACCTTCAATAACCTAGGATTACTAATAACAACATAAGGTGAAATAGCCTTCAATAACCTAGGATTATTAATAACAACATAAGGTGAAATAGCTTCCAATAACCAAAAATAACCAATAATAGCTTCACATAATTGAAAATAACTTAAGATGAAATAACTTAAAATAGCCAAAAGTAATTTATAATAGTTGCAGGTAGCCTAAAATGAAATAATTTACAATAGCCAAAAAAAAAAAAATAATCAAAAAAACTTACAATATCCAAAAATAGTTCAAGGTGAAATAAGGTAAAATAGTTAAAAGTAATTTAGAATAACCAAAAGTAGCATAAGATGAAATAACCAAAAATAGCCAAAAAATTTGAGAATAATCATAAAAAGCTATAAACAATGTATGGTGAAATAATTTAAATTAATTCAAAATAGCCATATAATAATCGAAAGTAGGTTAGCATAGGTAGTATTATTATATTAGAAAAAAATCCATTTATTAAAAAAAATCAAAAAAATGGTGATTGAAATATTATTAAATAATGATGTTCAAAAAAAAAATTGTTCAAATAATTTTACACTTTCAAAAGGAAATAAATGTAATTATGTACATTATTGAAAAAAATTTAAATATAAATTTTAATAATTTCATTTGAACAAAATTTCAATAAAATATGAATTTTCAAAGTTTATGTTTTTATAATGTTTAAAATGAAGTATTTGATTAATAAAATGTAATGTAACATATTATCACAACAAGTGGGGTGGCTTGTTGGTAGGGATGTTTGCTTCCATTCTAAAAGTCAAGGGATTAAACCTTATAAGTGGTGTTGTGTGTGGTCAACAATGGTAAGTTGTTGAATATTTTCCTATCTAGTTCCTTAGAATAAATGCCTAGGTTGATTATGTGGCCTATAGGTTTTGAACCTAATCTAAGTAATGACACATGTCATTAAATCATAGGTTGAAAATCATGAAATTATCAATAATATTATATATTAAATAATTTAATTTTAATTGATTTCCATGTTGGCTAGTTAATTAACTAACAAATGAATGGTTTGGTAAATTTGTATTTCACTTGAAAGTAACCTTGTTTCATTAATTACTACTGAAACAATCCATTGTCCGTAACAATTAGTCCTTATTCACTAGGGGGTTAACCAATTTCACCAAGTAAAAATGTCCAAATTCACTCAAAATGTAATGAAACCCAAAGTGAACTAAAACAATTTTGGTGTAGTGTAAACACATATAACATTAATAGACCTATTACAATTTTGAGTAATAATATCAAAATTGCAACTTTTGGGGAACAACTTGTGACGAATTTTTCAAATGTGTTTATAATTCATACTCTTAATTAGGCAACTATTGATAAGTTCAACAAAATACATAACAAGAAGATTAAAGGCCAAAACTTTGCCATAATTTTTTATGTATTGTGTGTGTGTATTTATGGTTTCTTTTTTTATTTGTTTATAAAACTTGTATTTAAGGTTCACATTTTTTAAGTACATGTTATTGGAAGGTGGTGATTGTTATTGGAATGTTTTGGTTCGAAAATGTATGCACAAAATGTCACTTCCTTTTTTTGACCAATTGAAATGGTGGTTTTTACTATTACAATTGTAAATGCATGTTCCATTTTGAAATTCAATCTTAAATTTCATGTGAGATAAAATAAGGCAATGGTGATGAATTTGATTGCATGTTGTGTGATCCTTGGATCAAATATTTTTTGGGTCATAAGCTTGTGAATCCATAAGATTTTAGAACCAAACATGGGTTTTTTCTTCATCTTTTTAGGGACAAGAAGCTAAATGGCCATTGCATATTAAATGTTACTTTAAAAGTTATGGTCTATTCAACCTCAAAAATAGACATTAAGCTAAAAAATCCAAAGGAATACACATTATTGATTTGTCCATTATTGTTTTTGCTTGAAGTTTTGAAAACATCACTATACATATTTACACGCAATTAGATTAACTTATGTTTTTAAGATGAATTTTCAACATATGGTTTTTTCCAATTTTGGATTTTGATATGTTCATATATTACTTCTACATATTACTCTTGTACATTCCATGTAAATGAAAACAATTTGGTGTCATAGGTTTTCAGTATAATGGATGTTTGTTTTTGGTACCAAAAAAATTACATATTGCATTTCTAGATATTTAACTTTGGACTACATAATTACAACTTCAGTAATGAAGACTTTTTCTTGGCCAAGGGTAATGGATGGGTTTATTGGATTTTGATTTCAAATGACCATAATTATGTAAGTATTTAATTTTTATATTTCAACCAAAACAAATAACATATCAATAAAAAAATCAATTACATATTTTTAGATTGCTTAAAAACCCTATTTAGAACCTTAACCTAAAGAAACATGTGGACTTGAAAGACAAAAATCTTCAAATAATAGTGTCAAAACCTAAATTGTAAAGAGAAAAAATAATAATTAACAATAAATTAGAAAATAAATAGTGAAAAACAAATAAAATTGAAAAAAAAAGTTAAATTGTTGAAATACAAATGGGTAGGAACCATATTCATATCATCACAAGAATTTAATTCCTTATTCAATTAACTACAAGATGCATTATGCATCATGCACAAGGTTTAACTTTTGATCATCTAGCATTTGATCCATTTAGTGCAACAAACATGGCTTCACATACACAACATTGTTTCATATTTGTTCATAAAACATTTATATATATTTTCCCCATTATCAAACAAATTATTCATGTAGATTCCATTGTTCAACGAAAAATGTTACACTTAAAAAAATGACACAATATAAAATAATAATCCCTAATTTGAAATATTGTCAAAAAAATATTTATAATCATACAATTGCTTAATACTCCTTGTAGATCAAAACCTATTTGCATCACATTTTTTTGTCCAAATGAAACAATAATACAAAATATTTATACATACCAAAAAATTCATGACACCATATGGGATAATAAATTTAACATCCTTTTTGTTACAATAAACATGGAATAATGATACTTTACAATGAAATGATTTATTTGTCAAACACAACTTCAATAATAATTCCAATGCATAATTCATTGTTGCAACCTTCAATGAAAATATGCAAGAGATTGTACAAGTAATTACAATTTACAAATTGTTAAAACTACAAATATTTTATTTCATTTTCATTTTTTTAATTATTCTTCAAAAATTACCTATGGTGTCCAACTATGATAATTGGGTATTTTAATATAAACATGTTAACAAACACATTATAATCAATAGGATTACAAAATTTTATGGATAAATGTGCAAACCCATCTTCAGGTGGTACCACTATGAACATCACACCTTGATTTTCTTGGACCCGTCAAACTTTGAAAAATCATAGGAAACACTTAAATAAATTGTTTTGTTTTGTTAATGGATACGTTTATTAAGTTCCATGGATTTTGAAATTTCAATAATATCAAAAATATTTTTTATTTTGATGTTCCTAGTCATTACATTTATAAAAAATTTCAAGAATGTAACATTGGTTCCTTTCCTTGAAATTTTTAATCATGAACACAAATTTAAAACATGATTTGAGAATTTATTTGATTTATTTTTCTAAAATAGTTTTGAAGTCATTATATTTTTAGGTTTTTATTGGAAATTAATTGAATAAATATAATTTAGTTATGAATTTCCAAAGTCGAAGTTGTTGATTTTAATTAGGAATACAAAACTTTAACAATTTCCATTTTTTAATTCCAAAATAAACTTCAAGCCATATATTAAGGCATGCAATGGACAAACATTAAAAAATAAAATTTATAGTTGTGAAAACATTAAAAGGAAAGGGCTTAATAAAATGATTTGGCCACTTTTGGTTCTTTAACCATGAACCTTGAAGTGGTTCCTAATGGTACCACCCAAGGATGGGTTCACCCAAATGTGGTTTACAACTTGTTTTTTCTAAAACAACTATTATTTATAACACTCAGATTGATCACACATGGACTAATGTGCAAATGCTCTTTTAATTCATTTGAAACATGCATTAAAAGGTGGACATGAACAATATTCCAAGAAGTGTAGTGTATACAAAGCTCAAATGAACACCTGAAATTGTTGTTGAAAATAAAGTCAGTAGGAGAAAATGACCTTTAAAACACATTAAATAAAAGTTCCCAAAAAATGAGTAGATGGTAGCAACATATTTAAAAAAAACATCCTTTTGTTCACATGGTGGAAAAGACAATTAACTCAGTGCAAGCAATAAAGACATAAAGTCTAATGAAAATCAAATTCATGACACAACTTTAACATGATAGATGCATGTCCTATAAACATGCACATGCAAAAGGCTCCTTGTTTTTAAAATTATGGTGCTAATAAACACATTATTGGGTCCAAAAAACAACTAGACAAGATGAAAAATATTGACAATAATTATGTAATTAAAGACTATAAATGGAAAGCCACATCTAATAGTTGGAAAGGGACATGTTAACTTGTCATGGCCTATTAGAAAAACAACAACTAAATTAGATTTTTTTTTGTACAAAGTCTACAAGAAAAACTTATTTTCAATAAATGCATTTGTTGACATAGACTATCAATTGTTTTTTAACTTTCACAACATATGATTATTAATACCAAGAAACCATACAAGGGAGTAGTCACAATTGTCTAAGATGTTTCAAACAATATAGATTAGATGCCACATGCACAAGTTCCAAAAAGATTATATATTTTTAATGTTGAAATTAACATAACCCACCTTTGGCACAAATGTCATACAACCGTTAAGATTCAATTCGATGTCAATATCCATCTCACAATGGCAAAAAATAAGCAAGAAAATAGATTATAAGGATCATTAGAATGTAGGGACAACACTCATTGACAAAAATGACCACATTGATTGAGGGTTTGTAGTGTGAAATTATTTTTTCTTAACATCTAGCATATGTAAAGAAGTGTGAAAGCAACTTTGATATTTGAACATGAAAACAAATCCATCCCCTAAAATCAAATGTTCTTGATCAACAATTAACAAGGTCCTTATTGTTCACAACAAAAAATGTTCATGCAATAAACTTACGACTTGCCCAAAACTTATTTGAGTAAAGTCATGAATTTTTTTGCTTGACCCCAAGAGATAAACTTGGGAATTTCCCTATCAATGTTGGGTGGAATGCATAGTGGAATGTGGATGTGTTTGTAATAGTGCACAAATTCTAGTGCACACACAATTAAAAGAAGGTGATAAAGTTCATAAGGTGAACATGTTCATTTGAGATATTTGATGACAATTTTAACTTTGTAAGAGTTGTTGTGTTCCTTGTTGCTTTGTCCTTGCACATTAGATATCACAATGATGATGACCAATACCAAGACACATGAATCACAAACAATAGTGCAAGTAAAAGGTGATGAAAATTAGAATACGAAGACCATCATGGTCTTTTCAACTTGCAAGAGCTTCATGTTTTTTGTTGTTTTTTCCCTATACATTAGGATCCCATGAAGGGAAACCAAACACCAAGATGGTGAAGACCAACAAAAATTATGAATGGTAATCACTACACAAGATGAAAAGCTAATGAAAGGTGAACATGCTCATTTGAAAAGAAGACCACAATGATGATAGTTGTCAACTATAAGAATTTTGATTTTTTTAATGCTCCTTCCATGTACATTAAGATTCCATAAAAGCAGAACAAACATCAAGATGACAAAGAGTAACCAAAATTGTGAATGGCAACATGCTATGTGACAAAGAAAGTGACAAAGGGTGAATGTGATCATTTAAAAAAAAGATAATGATGATGATGGTTGTGAGTTATGCAAAAGTTTTGTGCTTTTTATTGTTCCTTCCTTGCGCATGGATGATGACCAAATGAACAACACAACAAGATGACAATGACCAAGAAAATCTAAGAATGACATCACATTTGCACAACCAAAAGAAGGCAACAAACATCACAAGTTAGGAGGTGAATTTAACATGAAATGAATACCATGAATTATGGGAGCATCATATTATTTGTTGTTGCTTCCTTGCATACTAGGATCCCATGAAGGGGGAACAACATACCAAGATGACAAAGATCAATAAAAACAAAAAATGACAACAAACTCAAGCATGATTATAAAAAGACAATGAAGCTCATAAGTCACAAGTAAGGTGAACATGTTCATTTGAAACAAATGCCTTAACGATGATGACTTTGAGTTTTCCAAAATCTTCACATGAAGTTCTTTGTTGCCTTGATCTTGCACACCAAAACCCCATAAGGTGAGGCAAAACACCTTGAAGATTTGACAACCTAGACCAAGACACACAAACCATAAATAATAGCACATGTCCAACAAGAAAAAGTGACAAAGGTCACAAGGTGAACATGTTAACTTGAAAAGAAAATCAACTTATGGATATCTCAAGTTGCAAGAGTGTGGCACTTTTTCATGCTCTCTATTTGCAAACCACAATCCCATGAAGGGGGAACAAAATAACATGAAAACCACAAGGGGACACCAAAATCCCATTAACATGGAAAAGACACCAAGATGGCCATAGTAAGAATACTCATATCCCACAAGAAGTTAGATACAAAATATTATGAAGAACATGATAAGCATTCACAAGACCACAAAAGAGGAAGGGGGGTTATTTTAATCATTTGCAGAACACACCAAGGATGATGACAGTGAATTGTGATTTCACAACTATGGCACAAACAACAAACTCAAAGAGTTGCAAACAAATTATGTAGAAACCTAAACACTAAACCTAACTCATTTATATGGATTTATATGTCAAATTTTTTTACACAAGGCATATTAATTTTTTATGTTGTTGATGTGTAAATGTAATTAAAACCCTTTGCACAACAGGTAAGTGTAAAATCATTTATATTTACATGATATTTACATTTTGTATATAAAATTATTGACCCTTACACACACAACATTGGACCAAACCTTGCAAATTTTTTAAAAACATGTTTGAATATATAATGTGAATGAGTTGAAATTTGCAAGGTTTAAAGTTTTTGAAAATTTAAAAAAACTTTCATATTATTTTAACTTATCATAAATAACCTCTTCAATCAATTATAAGAAAATCATATGTAGTTTTTCTTTTCTAGTGGTAGGTTTTATTTATCTCTACAACATTGTATGTATTGTTTTTTTGGGATGTAAACTTCATGAATCATTGTAACATTGTAGGTAGTTGCACCCTTTTCAAGTTAAACTACATGCATTCTTTGCAACATTAGAAGGATATTGTTTTTTTTCAAACCTAGATTCCATGTGTCTTTGTGACATTGTGAATGTTATTTCCTTTTTTAATTAATATTTATGCATACTTGTAATATTGTATGTACATCTTCATTTTAAAATTAGATTTCATGAACTTTTGTCAAATATTGTTTCCTTTTTGGAGTGAAATTTCATGTGTATTTGTAACATTGTAAATATGGTGTTTCTTTTGAAAGGTAAGTTCCAATGTTTGATGGTCAATTCTTTAGTTAGACATACCCATGGGTAGAAACAAAGGTAAATATATTATATTTGTTTACTAAACATTTTTTCATTTTTATTAGCATATTGATCAATAATTATTTCAAATTTATGTTATTTTGACAATATCCAACAAATCTATGTTTTGATCCTTATTATTTTCCTATGACCTAGATAAAATGTAGATAATCTTCATTAACCATTTGATGTATTAATAATTGATCCAATTTGCTTATTTATATAATAATGACCTAAATGGCATGTATACACACACATGTGTAGGTTTCTTATTTAACTTGAATTGGATAATAGATGAAAAATTGATGTAATCATCCAAAAAATTATATGTTTATTCATAGATAATATATTTTTCGATCACGACCACATTAAGACAATGCTTCCTTTGTTTTAATGGATAAAGGTTCTATGATTCAATACTAGATGACAAGGATTAATGCATCTTTTTGAAATTATTAAGTTCAATTTATTGTACTACCAAGACAACTTCAACATTTCATCATCGAATATACTTTTTATTTTGTAAATTACATTCAAAAAAATTCCATAAAATTTTCAGATTCATTGTTTTCCTTGAAAATTAAAAAATAATAATTCAACGTTTATGAAAATAATATAAATAATGTCCAACGCTTGCGAGGTACTATGGTATCTTTGTAGCATTGTTCTTTTGTGTGAGAATATTTAAATATTTCAAAGGCTAATTTCAATGGACTTCCTCAAATTCTCATATCATGAAGATTAATATCAATCCACAGATCATGAAGATTAAAATCAATCCACGATGCAGTTAATAAACTTATTTGAGAATTTTATTTAAATTTCAAGATGGCATGTGGGCACCACCACATACATACATGTTATTTACTTGAAAGAAAGCATGGTCCAATGGTATCTTTAGATGTGGTCTAATGTATCGTACATGGTCTAAAAATACATTAATTGTATGTGGTCAAATGTATGATACATAGTCCAATGGTATACAATATGTGACCATCTGATGTATTGTAAACGGTCCAATGGTATACAAAATGTGGTCATTTAATGTATTGTACATGGTCCAATGGTACACAATATGTGGCCATTTGATGTATTGTACATGGTCCAATGGTATACTGTACGGTGTGTAGTATATGTACGTGGTCTAATGGTATTGTACGTATTGGGGTCTGCGTGGGTATGGGGGGCACTTTCAGGTTGGATGACGACCGCGCCACCGGACCCAGCAGTTTCCCGGTTGCCGAGAGCGACCGGAGAACCGGGTGCGCCGGTGAGCGAAGAGAGCCAAAGGATGCCCTAGAGTGAGATGGAAGCGGAAGTCGTAGTTTGGTTCCCTGTAGGTACTTTACATACAGCCTTGTTTTTTGTTGATCTGTTGTTGGGTGCGCTTCCCGATTCTGTGAGATGATTGCTGCGCGGGTCCGCAAGATTGTTGCGTTATCGTCTTCCTCGACGTCTGCCCTACCCGTAGCAATTTTCAGCGTCCAAAAAGGTGAAGAATCGCTCCCACGGTGATCCAAAAGCTCTTTGGGGGTTGAGGGGATGGAGGGGGAAGGAAGCTGGTGGCGATGATTGGGGGGGGGGGGGGGAGTGTTTTCTCTCTTCGGGGTTCAGGATCGGATATTTGATTGCAACGATCTGTTTTTTGCGATTCTTTTTCGTGTAATTTCTTGTTGGGTCATACTGGATCCGTGGGTGGTAGTGGTCTAAGTCTAGATGCCACTTTTGGAAGCGAATTTCATGCTCTTGGGGGGGTTGTAGCTTCAACTGCTGGGTGGTTGCGTGTTTATAAATACCTGGGCATGGAGTTTTAGTTTTGCTTTTCTGTGTTGTAACCGCAGTGAGTAGGTATTTGGTTTTTTTTTCCCTGGGTTTTTTCTTCAATTGAGGACAAACCCTAGTTTCGTCCCTCCTGGTTATGGAGGAAGTTTAGAAGAGAAAAAAAATTCTAGAGAAATCCTTGCAGTGTATTGGGTTGTAAAAGCTTTGATTCAACTCAATTGACGCTATCTGCTCTTTGCCCCTTTGTGGGTATCTCTTGGTTGCTCTAAGATGTGATGCCTTAAAACCTAAGATGTCAGGTCAATGGTTATTGCATATCTTGGTGATGTGCTCTTCATTCTCTTGATGCATTTTGCATGTGTCTTCCTGTTCCTTCTTCCTCATGGCAACTGTTTCCAGGGCTTTCTGTTCCTTGTCTTGTTCGAGTACCACATCCCTTCTTTTAGGTTTCTTTGAAACTTTGGAGCTTATCTTGCTACTATGGCATTGTCTGCGACCTTCCCCATTGTAATTCTTCCTCACGTAGACAGTTGTAGCCTAGCTCCACACTTGCCACAGATCCCCATTCTGTTTTAAGGTTGGGACCTTGATAGCTGGAAGACTTTAGGGTTTGCATATAAAAATTCTGTAATCGTCAGTCAGGGCAGTTGTAGATTTTCTTTTTTTTGGTGCGTTTGGATTGCTTGTGCAGCTTGATGAATTGTTCGGCAAATCCATTTCCATTCTTGTTTTGACTGAAGAGCATAAGGAGCTTTTGTTTGAGGATCTCTTCTCCACTGTTGACCTAGATCTCTTGACAGCCATTGAGCTCTTTCTCCTACAGATTTCAAATGTTCAATCACGCTATGGATTTTCTGAGACTTCATTCATCTGTTCTGTGCATCTTACAAGCTGTGCTGCATGATGACCTTCACTCACCCACCCTTCTTCTACAGGTCTCTTTGTTATGTTGACCTAGAAAATGCTCCATGACATCCAGGTTGCTCTTTGTCTAATCAGGTCATTCTCCATGCATTCTGCAGGTGTAAAGAGATTACTGTCCCTGATATGTAGAGTTTGCCTGAGGTTGATCCTCACCTATCTGGGGACGGACTGGCCCAGGGTTGCAAAAAATTGTTTGGATCATAAGGGAGCAGCAGGATGTCAGACTACGAAGATGAGGAGAGTGGATCAAGTGAGGATGATGTAGCAGGAGCTGTTAGTTTAGCCAATGGAGGGGTGGAAGAGGAGGAGGAGGAGGAGCAGGAAGAAGAGGAGGAAGAAGAAGATGAAGCAAGTGAAAGGGGTGAGAGCATTGCAGGAGAGGATGAGCAAGTAGGCAATGTGAGTGAGAAAGAGGAAGAGAGATATGAAGAAGTTAGGTCACATAGTGGGAGTGAAAGGGAAGACGAGAGCAAAGGGAGTGTTGACACTGATGAGGAGAGAGATGATGCTGTTGCTGAAGAGAATGATGTTGATGAGGAAGCTGAGCACACTGGAGTTTTGCCTTCGAAATCTGCTATATTTAGTGGATCCACAGAACCCAGGGGTGGACGTGCAGGAATGTCTGGAGAAGATTCCAGGGATTCAGACTATGAGGGTGGGGTGGAATTGGCAACTAACAGACAAGAGGCTTTCAGTGAAGGGGAGAGTCAATCTGCAAAAGGGGACTTTGATGAGGGCTCAGAGGAGAATGAGAGGAATGAAGGTGAGCTGAAGGAAGGAGATAGCATGAAAGATCTGAGTGACGAGGAAGCTCCAGAAAAGGACTCAGATGAGGACTATCAGGTATGCAATCTTGGACTGTCACAAGAGTTTGCAGCATTGTTAGCACACAATGACATACTTTCAACAGTGCATGAAATTATTCACTCTGGTTGTGCTTGTTCTCGTTTCCCTAGGTTTGTTGATTCCCATCATGGTCATGTTATTTCTGCTAACCTTAATATCCTTTCAAGGCCCAGCCTAATTGAACTCTTTTCTAGAGGCACTAAGTTCAGAAGTGG
>Ga0209611_10005365_pt1 | contig 21514 bp, 9 predicted proteins | sample S1TSphgellanicum_3_FD_187693 | JGI IMG/M metagenome (GOLD analysis project Ga0209611, IMG submission 187693) | Host-associated microbial communities from peat moss isolated from Minnesota, USA - S1T2_Fc - Sphagnum magellanicum MG (SPAdes) (version 2) | ecosystem: Host-associated > Plants > Peat...
CTGCATCATCTGCTGTGCTTGGTAGATGTGGTGGTGGCACCAAATCAAGATAAGCATGGTGACCTGACTCAACATAGGGAATTGCTTCAGTTTCAGAACTGTCTCTGCTTGACTCAGTTACTGAACAATGACCACTGCTTCCTGCATCATATACAACCTGTCCACCTCCATCTAGCTCATGCAGGCCCCACCGCACCAGATTCTGGTCTGCTGAATTTATCATTTGTGTTATCAACTACTTTGTGTTACTGAACGTTCCTGCACTAGACCTTTGGATTGGATTTCCTGATGCCCAAATCCTTACAACAATTTGATGACTGCCACCCCCTAAGGCTACATCCAGTGAGATGAACTGATTTTGCAGAATATTGTTGCAGTTTCTTGTTGGATTGTAAGCATTAAGTCCAGCAAATCTGCTACTACAGTCTCAGCCCTCCTTGGCTGAAAATGACATCCCAGCAGAACTCAATCCCCTACGAAAGAACAGAAGTGGGGAATCCTAGCATGTTATTTGACCTCCAGAAGCCGAGTCCACTTCTCCTTGCTCCCACACCCAAGCTCCAGAGACCTATAAAAGGCCTGAAGAAGATTGGCCTGACTAGTTCCGGACTACTGTGCTTTCAATAAAAACCATATTACCTGCATACACCACTCCAATCCAAATAAGGCACAAGAAGTGAAGGTTTGCTTTATTTTGGCATGTATCCAAAAAATATGTAACCATCAAGCACACAACTGTTGGAACATTTTGACATCCTCCAAATATATTTGTGTCAGTCTAGTCACAACCTTATCATGTCAACCATGAAGTTCTCTATAACAGAAGACAAAGTTCAAGACTCAAAACTACATCTGGATTCTGGCTTTGGAAACAACAATTCATGTGCTGGAACCCTCTTCAAGACCAGAATTTGAACATCACAGTGGTATCAAGCTTCAGCTTCTCATGAGCAAACTCACCAAGTACCAACCATATTTAAAGATAGTATGGAACTGAAGCAATATTACATTCTCCTGCAATGAGAAAAGAGTATGGGTTATTCCTGGAAATTCTGTGGTTGGGTGGGTATGTAGACTGCATCTGTGAGGCATGTAAAGATGATATGGAAGAAAAGCTAGATGTTTGAATTAGAGAGCCTCACATCACACATCCCCAAAAAACTAAAAATCACCTTAATCCTTATGAAATCATTCAATATGAAAACCTTGATGCAAAATCATTCAAATTTGCATGCAAATAAGTAATACACAGTTTGGACTTGATGTTTCTAATGGCAATCACAATAGCAAGGAATGCTCAAAGAAAGATGTCAATTCCCCAACATGTAGGTGGAAGACAATTGATCATAACCTAGATGATGGCTACCAAAACAAGAGATTTTGTATAAGCTTCCCAATATGTGCAAAGCCAATAAACAGAAGTGTTTGTACCCTAGACATCACATTCTTTTGCACAAATGTTCAATTCTTGAGAGCAAGAGCAATGCAAGCTTTCAGCATAATGCCGCCAGTTCAGGTTGTTCTAAGTGTTGACAGTGCTAGGAGGTTTTGATTGACCTCATTGCTTGGCTAGGTTACATCTCTCAGGCCTCCAAAGCTTACCGACACATGGTCGACTTCAACTCTTTTCAAACGCTGTAGAGAATCCGATCTTCCTTAGGGAAGAACGCCTACACAACCAGTTCCTTTCCCTTTACCTTGGCGAGCAATTCCAGGTTTAAAATCCAAACATAAAACGCGATTAGAGCTACAGCGACACAAAGAAAAAATGCTACACCAACACCAAAGAAGTGGAAGCAAATAGGGCGAGAAAAACTTTGTCAGAGACAAGAAATGTCAACTTACAAGAAAGATCTACGACCGCTGATTCTTCCGTCTTGCCATCAGCAGACGCACTTCAGTGCGCAAGAAACACCAGTGCCGCCGTCGCAAACGAAAACATCCAGCTCCAAATGCCGACTATCTCCCAGTCCTATCTCGAGCCATTCGCAAACCGTCGAAAACCAGAAAGCAGTTGTGTCCAAAAAGGTTCACAAAACCAAAAGAAGAAAAAAGATATTAAAAATCTTCGAACAGGAAAATCGAAAGATAAGACCGGGGCGTGCGTTTTTTTCTTACGCGTCCCTCGAATCGAATTACAAAGACTTCTTTAAAACTTGCAGGTGGAGCTATCTCTCTCGCAGCTGTTTTTCTCTTCGATTACTGAACGAAACGCGACGAAAATTATACCGAAAGTTGCAGTAGTTTGCGAGGAAGCTGTTGAGAGACTGGGAAGGCAACGATGACTGCGAAAAGACGCAGTATCTTGAGCAGAAAGTGAACACGACGCGCAGGCGCGCACATCTAGAGAGAGAGAGGGAAGGAGAGAGAGCGCGCGAGAGCGCGGGGGGACAGGAACGATGGCAATAGGGTCAAGACGGGTTTTTCCACGTGGCATGCGTCTACTGGAGAACGTTCATTAACGGAGGAGTTTGTTTCACACGGGACGAAACTCGGGGTTATGCAAGCCACGTCATTTGGGGATATGGATCAACCTTCCTTTGCACGTCCATAGGCTGCAGGTTGCGTGTGAATGTGTTTTCTAGTCTTTTGGAATCTTCTCAACGAGGTAAAATTAATGGTATAATATATGTACACAAGGTTCATGCCATGATTTTTACATTAACTTTTTTGCTTAGTTTAAACATAAGTTGTACCTTGGATTTGTCCATTTTCCTTAATATCATATACACAACAATTTGTATTTTTCACATAAGTTTTAAAATGTAATTTTAAAATAAAATTGCACATGAACAAAAGTAAATGAGATGTATACCTAACAATGGAGATCTTTGATCTAAATGGGACGTCAAATCAATTTTCTCCCCCTTCTTTAATACTTGTTGACCCAAGTCCAACATACTTAGTTTTTATATTTATTTTAAGCATCTTTTTTTTGAAATGAAATTTCACACTATAATTGTGAGATTTTGAAAAAAAAATAAAAATTCAAATCCAATGATTATCTGGAAAAATATCATAAAAAATCACCACATTTTTATACATGGTTCAAATATGTAGCCAAATATATGTAAGGATTATTATTATTATTTTCATAGTTTGTTAAAAGCCAAATTTTGCCACTTATGGATGATAACCACTTTGTCTACATCACAAAATTGAAAGAAAAAAACACACACACGTTAGTTCTAAGTTGTTAAATATTTTATATACATGTATGTTTAAAGATCTCCTATTTCTTTCCACAAGGTGCAAGCTATTATTTGATATTAAACTATTATAGATCTAAGTGAATGCATATTGCTTGCCTTAAGGCATGGCCTAATGAACAAAATTCATTAAAAAAAAAGGAGTACGTCACTTTGGGACCCAATACATCATTCACTTTTTTTTGGTTTAAATGTGAAATTACATTTGTGGTTATCATGTGCACAAGGGTAGCACGATGTTTTGGAGGCATGTTGGCATTGGTAAGGGTCACATGCGTTGTTAAGGGTGACCTTAGGAACATGTTTAAAATTATGCAAGGATAAATTTAAGAAAATATCATATGATTTGTTGAAGATTTGACATAGTTGAATTTCAAATGAATTTGTTATGGTTGATGTATGGTGCATCATATCAATTTTTTTGTCAAACATGTCAGCAAAATTCATGTAACACCTTTTCAACTACTAACAACATATACTCAACTAATGAAATGTTAATATTAATGGAGGATTTTAATTTGCAACTTGGACTTTAAGACCTTTACAAAGCTCTTACAACTTCAACATGTGTATTTGGGAGATTAGTTGAAATCAGAATATAAGGTTTATTACAAGCCTTAACCATATAACTAAACATAACCCTATAACCATATATTTAAAATGTTTTTAAGTAGACACAAGTTCCATGTATGTATATCATTTTTTATAAACATGTTCGAAGTTTTTTTAACATCACATTGTATACTTATGTACTTTGCAACTCCTTACACAAAGTTGTCACCTTGGTGTTTCATATGTAAGAGTGTTCTATATACTCCAAGATTTTCATAGTTAACCATGTCTTTAAGTGGTTTTCTCTCTCTCAAGAAATAATAAAAAAAAGTTGTATTGAACAACATTCTTATTCAAACCTTTGTTAAAAATTGAGTTTTAGTAATTTAAGTGCAAGCTAGAAGTCTTTTTTTGTCATTTTAGTTTTATACACACTTTGCACCTCACATGTTAAACTTTGTTTTCTTCTTGCACTATTAATTCAACCCACGAAAACTTGGAATTGTCAAAACATCTTGAAATGCACAATACACAACGTTATTTTATTCCCTTGAAATATTTTGGGATTACACTAATGTTTTGTCAACAACATGTGTTAAAATAAGCAAAATTATTGGGCACCAAAAATCCTGTTTAGGGAAAACTTGGAGGAAGGTTGTCAAAACATCTTGAAATGCACAATTCATAATGTTATTTTATTCCTTTGAAATATTTTTGGGATTACACTAATGTTTTGTCAACAACATATGTGTTAAAATAAGCAAAATTAGCACCAAAAATCCCTTTGTTTAGGGAAAACTTGGAGGAAGGTTAAAAAGTTTTCTTGCCAAATTACACTTCAAAGGACAACCCAATTTTTTCACAAACAATAAACACCCCAAACTTTAAAAACTTAAACAATGAACATTGAAGATTCACAAATTAAGGGTTTAGAAGATGAAGATGAAATATATTAAACTAAATAGCACATGTTTGTAAACTTGTACTTCAATCTAGTGTCAAGTCCCATAAGAAGCAACATGTTTGTGCATTAGCTCTATAAAGTTCAAAGTTTCTACATCATCATTTCTAAAATTTGGAATAACTATTCATGAATCTCAATTTCAATTTTCCATGCCATTAACAAAGAGATGACAATATGTTGAAACAAAAGCCCATAAGTCACAACAAATTTCATCTCCATTGTAAATCTTGAAACCCATACCTCATATAATAGGAAGATTTAAATGCTCATAAGGGGAATAAATTAAAATAGTTGAACAAAAGCAACAAACTAGGGGGGCAAGGGTGTGTTCACTTTTTAGTCCTATTGTTTGTAACGCGCAAATGATATGTACACCTACAAATTATACACGTGCAAATGAACCCACAAACAATGAATTAGTTATGGTACAAAATCAAAGCAAGGCTTAAATCTTACAATTTGGATGATGTCTATAGTGAAAATTAAATTTATTGTGAAGGGTGGAAATATTAGGAAGAAATAATAATTTGCTATAATGGTGGGAAAAATGACACAAAAATTTAAAAATGTGTTTTACATTTTGGTTTTTGATGTGTGCATCATGGAATGATTATTAAAAAAACCTTTGTCAAATGCATGGCATGAAGGGGAAAACACTTATTATGTTTGTTTAAGGGATCATGGGAAAGGTTTTGATGTATTATTTTCATTTTATTTTCACTTATATATATATATATAGCGAGAACATAAATTTTATAGAGGTGAAAAGGTTATTCAAAAGCTTTGTGGTCAAGTTGAGACTAATTTTAAGAATTTTACCTTGTCATAATAAATGTTTGTTGTCATGTATATTTTTTAAAAAAAGTTTCTCATTAGTTCCATTTCCACTTCAAGTTTCAAATATAATTTCATTTGAATTGTTTTAAATACTGATTTGCACATCATGTGCTGACCATGGCATAGGTTATCTTGGGAAAATAAATGTTACCAAATTTGATATTGGATTGGGAAAACCACAATGCATGTGATTACAAGCTCAACTTCAAAATTGTTTTTTGAACATGAAATTGGCCTTATATGAACTAATGGAATATTTTCATGCAAGGTGAATCTGTCATCCTTTTTCTTTAACCCAATATTTTTCAACACAATAATTATTTCTCATGCTGATTTTGATTGGTTTTAATTTTTTTTTGTAAATGATTTGAGTTAAATCAAGATTTGGTGTTGAGGGCACAAAAATTGCCATGATTGATGAATTCCCAATGTGCACAAGAATTAGGGCAAATCAACAAAAATAAGTTTAAACCTAAGTCCAACCACATAACCAATATTCCTTATGCTTGGAATTTTTTATACGTTTGGAGATTTTTAAGAAAATACTTATGTTGGAATTTCCTTTTTAAAAATTGCTAGAAATTGAAAAAAATTGCATTGTTTTTACACAGTGTTTAAGCAAGTAGTGAAGACATACAAATCTTTTAATAAAATTTTACTTTCATAGCTAGTGTATAGCCAAATGTGGTTAAATCTCCTAGTCGATGATTGCTAATGTGGTAACACCATAAAATTGAAAAACAAATCATTACACACAACATGTTAAATATGCAAGAAAATAATCAAACATAATTTTATTCAAAACATGGAATGATTAGAAATATGAAACCAAAAAAAATTAAAATGCCATAAAACAATGTTGTATTTAAAATTGGTGTTGAACAATTTGAAAGTAATTAAACCCCCAAAGTAGGGGTATCTTCATTTGTGTATGTTTGAAAACCTAACTCAAATCTAAACTTTCATATGGCCCACTGTCCTAAGAACCTTGTCAAGAATCTTTTTAAAGGTTTATTATGGATAAAAGTAGACATTCATGGATATTATTTAAGTTCATCCATGAATGATGAGTTAAGGTAAATGAAAATTTCATATTTAAAATTTGTATAATTTTAAAATAATCACGAAATTCAAGTGATGATGATTTAAATAAGTTTAGGTATGTTAGCTTTAGGTTATATAAATCATCATATTGGACAATGCCAAATTAAGATTAATTTATAGATTCCTAAATCAAGAGGCTTCATGTGGAAAGGTGGTTTTTTGAATTTGTTTATTTAATTTTTTTTTTCCAACACCATATTCACAAGAATATTTTGAAAAAAAATTCCACCATTTTACATCCCATGTGTTTTCAATTGAATTTAATTGAATTGGAATTCAATTCATTAGGGTTTGTCCCTTCAAGAAAATTCCATAAAACAAATTGTGAACTGTAAGGATATTTATTTTTTTTCTGTTTTTTTTTATGCTTTTAATCTTGGTGAAAATATGGAGGATTTATTGTTTGTTACACATATGTCATATCATTATTATCCTTTGGCCAAAATTCATTTATGTGAAGGTTATTTCAACATGTCATGTCATTGACATATGAACATGTGTTGTCTAATTAGGTTCCATGTGGATATGTTGACATTGTTCAAAAAATTGTTAACAAAGGAATAGATATAATTATCAATGCAAACAGTTCAAAGTGAGAAAATGTTTTTTACATTTAACATGTGAAAATAACCATAATGGAATTGTTTCAATACTATGCATGATACTTAATTTCCTTTTTATTTTTTTTAATCTTTACAAATCATAAATTGTACAAATTTGTGCAATTTCTTACAATTATGTAAATATTATGCGAGATTCATATAGAGGGCAAAAGGGAGCAAATGTGAAAGCACATTATGAGATTATGAATGAAAATGTTAACATATCCAAAAAACATTGAACCTTAAATCTTTATGATGTTTTAGGCCAAGGTCCTAAAAGGACATCCCAAGTTAAGATGTTGACTTAATGAACATTTCCAAATTTGGACATCCCTAATCAAAATTTGCTTCAATGGAGTGTTTTGGTTTGGGAGTGATTTAAAATTTGGTCAACAACAAAAACAGACCTAAACAACACCAAGGATGATGAAACATGAAGAATAACAAAAAAATGGGAATGTCGATAAAGAACGACAAAATCAAAACATGCAATAATAAGGGTTTTAAAAATGGATGATTGAAACACAAAAGGTTTTAAGTTGGACATGATTTTTTTTAGATAATAGGGGGCACTACGATGTTGAGGCCCGAAGGTTAAGGACATTGGCTAAAATGTTAGAGGACACCAAGAAGTACATAGGGGACATTATAGGCATTAAGGTCAAAAATATTTTATATTTTATATTTAGGTAAAAACATAGTCAAAGGAGTCACCCAAGTGAATGGACACTCCTTAAAATTACATTTTTGTATGTTTGAAAAATCACAAGGGAAACATAATAAATCGGATTATTATAAATTTTTTGGAATATTTTCCATTAATTGAAAAATTTATATGTTGAAAATTTAATACAAATCAAATTTTTTTTTCCATGTTCAAAGCACTCAAACCTCGAGAATGGGTAATCCTTTTTTTTTTCAATTGTCATTTTTTCCTACTAAATTTGCACTATTTTTTTTGAAAATTGGAGAAGATTTTAACATTAATGATTAAAAGGGCAAAAGGACTTGAATTAATGAAAATTATTTTATCACCAATTTGAGTACATTTGGTTCAAACGCACTTTTGATTTGAAAATTATGGATTTTGAAAATGTGGTTTTAACAAAAATTGTTCATATTTATGTGATAGAAGGCATGAATGCATAATATATATGATATAGAAATTAATTTTTAGTCAATATTTATTTATATCTAACATGCAATGTTAAACTAGATATCCAAAATATAAAATTTTAAGTTATAAGCCAACACAAAAATGAAATGTGTCATGTGTAGTCCTTGGAAAATGACTTTTATTCTAGCACCCTTGGCTCCTTTGATCGTGTTTTCACCCATTTTCAAACTAGGGTTTGTTGGGAAGCATGGTAAAAAAGACGTTGGAGGATATTGGAAAGGCCCAAAAAAATTATTTTTGAAACAAGGGGTGCCAAAAACAACATCATGGGTGCTAAAAACGTTAATATTTTAGTAGGTGAAAATTAAATATCATATTTTAGAATTAATGGAAGTGGAAATGATTTTGTGGACAATCTAGACATGATGTGCATTACCAATGTTTGGTAATTAATTTTAAATAAATAAATAAATAAACATATAATAATATTTTGACCTATGCCAAATTTCAATTGATGTCACTGGTAGTGTGGAGTAGTATGAAGCCCAAGTTTTCAATTTATTTTTTATGTCTTATGTTGAGGGCTTGCAAGATGTCATTTGTGATATTTGGAGTTTTTTTTTCTAATCACATGTCATATCTTTTAAAAAAACTTTTAATGGAGGCAATTTCAAGGCCTGAATATTTACAAGATTGTAATTGTGACAAGAAAAGGATTTTATACTAGCCCATATGTTTAACTATAATCAAACCTTTCAATAGCACAATTTGACTTATTGTTATTGAGGAGATCCTTTCAAAAGATTGGTCATTGTGTTTTCACTTTCACATTTTTAAAAAGAAATTTCACCCTTTTTGTCTTTAATAATTTGTTATGACCATTAAATGATGATGTATGAGATTATTATACATGACATTCATTCACCTTTGATTGTCATCTGGGATACATTCATGGTTGGGGTACTACTTTTTAAACAAAAGACTTCAAAACTTTTTTTAAAGTTGTCTACTTTACATGAAACAAATTTAAGTTTGAAAAATTGAAAAGTTCAAATAATTTATATGGTGGTGGTGGTTTTTCCTATGCATACATATTTGTGCATCAACATTTTGGTTCAGAATAATTAAATAAGTTTATATAAATTATTTAAAAAAACTTGCATGATGAATTCATGCATTGTGAACTATAATTAAGGCTACAACTTCTAAGCCTAATGGATAAAAAGAGCCAACCAAATGGCCAAAAAAATAGTCCTATTCCTTATAATCCTTTGGAATGGTTTTCATAATTAAAAAAAAAGTTATATGGTGTATAAATTAATGAAATGCATCCAATGGAGATTATTAAACATAAATGTAAATATTATTTATTTGTAATTTTTTTTTGAAATCAATTTCATTACTTAATGCATTTCTTTTAAAAATTTATAATTTAAACAAAGGCCACTCAAGTTAATTAAAAGGACTCAAACATACATTTATATTTTATCAAATTTATTCTTAATTTTTTTTATTAATTTAACATGACATCATTTTAATAGTAGACATACAACGATCCTCAATAATTATAATGTAATAGAAATTATAAAAATCCAAATTAGTCCTTTGCAATCCTTTACCTATAAGGCTGTCATTTTTGGGTACCGCAACAATGAATAAGCTTTCCAACCAAGGTAGGTTTGTCAAAGTTTCCAATTTAATTCATGGGTGTTTTATGTGTAAATACATTCAATTAGTTGATTCATTTGTGTAGTTTTGTTCCACTGCCATGTTTTGTATTACAACAAATTTTATTAAAATGCTATTAAGGTGTTAGGTTTCATTAAATTTTCAAGCATTTCTTTCTTGGAACCTTATTGAAGGACATGAAACATGAAATTTTGCTTCTCCATTGTGAACCATTCAAATTTTGCAACTATTTTTCCAAGGCCCTTCATCATTTTTTTGGATGATTCCTTTCCATGTTAGACTTTTTGTAGCACCTTTCATACTTTAATTCATATATTTTACAATTTGTGGAATTTTTTTGGGTTGAAGGTAACCCACACAAAGATGTACTTTGGTGTCAAATTGCTTGCCAATATCAATAGGGGTATATTTTCATTTCAAATGTAACTATTGTATTTTGTATACTTAGGGCTAAATATTTTAAACTTTAAATATCATTTACCATTCTTTTTGGACATCTTGTTCCACAATGATACATTTTTCTTTTCTTTTCAACAAAATTTAAATGTAAATTGTAACTTTCATTAATACACCACATTCTCACAACATACTAACAAAACTTGCCTTTTACAATTGACCCTTCATCTACTTGGAAATATATTTGTTGTTATTTTGAAAACAAAATTGGAGGTAGCTTGGAAGCTATGGAGGAGGTATGAGAAGAACAAACATGAAAAAAAAACCAAGAAGTGAAAGGAAGAAGTTAAGGAGGACAAATGAACGAAGGGATTCTTAGGAAAGAAGGAGAGATTTTGTTAGGAGTGAGTAGAAGAATCAAGGATGAAAGGGAATTGTTTTACTAAAAGTTCATGTCATTGAGTTTGGAAAATAAAAATAAACTTAAAAGGAAGGAGGTTGTGGGAATATAGTGTATTCTAGGAATATAACATTTCCCGTTTGTTGGTGTTAAGAGTTGCAAATTTGCTAATGTAGTTTTTAAAATTTAATTATAGTTAAACATTAAAGAAATAGTGTGGTTGGTTGTTTAAGAAAATATAAATGTTACAAGGAAGAAAAAAGAAAAAAAAAACATGGGTATAAATAGGATATCAAGCATGAAGAAAATTGTATTTTATAATTGAAGGGTGTAGCATTTATAAAAAGATGAAACTTATAATAATTTTGGTTAAATATCGATTGCAACAAACCTTTTGGAACTTTAATGGGTTTGGGGAGGATGGATCCCAACTTGTTAGTCATATAAATAAATGGTTAGTAATTGAGGTGTTATTATTCTATCTTATCATGTCATTCAATTTCCATATACATTGAATAACTTCTTGCAATTGATACTTGGCATTGGCTTCCTTTTAAATGTGATTTTCATCCATTTATTTTACCTTCAAGATTTTAAATAGGTAACATTTAGATTTACTTTAAACCCATTCAGTAAATAATAAGTGGGGCATTCCAATGTGTTTGCAATGACCTATTGATCATATGTGTACTCTTTTATTACATCCATGAAGGTGTACACTTGGTCCTACAACGTAATCCATGATGATTTTGCATCCATTATCCAAGGAGATATATATTCCATGTGTATAAGATGATTAGCAAACATAAATTGTCCAAAGGTTCATTCATTCCTATCACTACTAGAATTCTTAGTTTTTCAAATGGTCCAAATTAATTAATTGATCTTTCTTGATTAATGAACATGTACATTTTGATTATAGGTTAAGGGCTTAAACAATATGTGTATCTTTTGACCAATCAACTTGGTTGAAATGACTTATTTGACTATTTGTCAACATGGACATCTAGTCAAATTGGACAAAAAATTGACCACCTTGGTCAAAATGGCCAATTACATTTAGTCAAATTCATCATTAAAAAATGGCAACTTTTGGTCAAAATGGCCAATGGGGTTGTAGTCAAGTAGAACATTTAATCAAGATGGCCAATGTTATTATAGTCAAATGGGGCATCTTACCTACTTACCTACCTATAATCTATCTACTTGCCTACTTATTACAACTTACTTACCCATTTATTTATTTACCTACTTTTGTATAACTTACATACTAAACTTACTAACCTTTGTACTTACCTATCTACTACAACCTACTTTTTAATTTACCAACCTACATACCCACGCGCCCACCCACCTATTAATTATTACTTATTAATTATTACCTACCTATTTACATAGTTACCCACCCACATATGTCTTTACCTATTTATTACACACCCACCCACCCACCTACCTCTTACAACATACGTACCTACATATTTCATAGTCTTGTAATGATGTGTCGAAATAAACATGTGAAATAAAAAATTCAACAAACTTTGAACACCTTTTGATGGTGTGGTCCATTGGTTAAAGACTTGGTTTTGTCACAAATGCTAATACCATGGAACTCATTCAAGTAATTGTTCATCCATGTACCTAACTTTTAGTTTAATTTCAATTCATTTTTAATTAACTTCCAGTTAAATTTTAATTCACTTCCACTTAACTCATAGTTCATTTTTAGTTGACTCTTAGTTCATTTTAATTAAATTTTAGTTAAGTCCGAATTAATTCCTAGCTAATTCATAATCAACTTTGAGTTAAGTCCTAATTAAATGTTAGTTAATTCAAAATTAACTCTTAGTTAGTTCCCAATTGAGTCTTAGTTAACTCAAAGTTAACTCATAATTAATTTTAATTGAATCCTAGTTAATTGTAATGAACTCCCAGTTGACTCTTAGTTAAGTCTTAATTTAAAATTTCAATTAAATTTTAATTAATTCATAGTTGAATTTTAATTAGAAAGGTTCTTAAGTTTAACTTCTTTATTCGATGCACACATAGATAGAAGCCTCCTTGGAATTTTTCTTAAATTAGGTTCCCAAAGGGATATAAATAAAAGTAGGACCTATCATTTTTTTGAGTCTTGCACCATAGCCTTGTTATGTTCTTTTCATGTTTATGTTTATATACATTAGTATAAGAAAGATTCATTTTCACGTTTGTCTTTCACATCTCGTGTTTTAGTTTTGTGTTTTTGTTTTGAATCACATGGTCTTGTTTTGTTTTTTATTTGAAACTTAGATTTAGACCTTTCCTTTAACTTTTGTTTTTGTGGATCTTCGTGTTTTTAACATGTTTATCATTGAGGAGGTCAAGGGTTTAATTCCTAATACTTGTAACCTATATATGTACATGCTTAGGGGTTAAGGTTGGTAGGTTAGGTTAAATAAGCTAATTAGGTTATATTATGTTAGGTTAGGTTAGGTTAGGTTAAGGTAGGTAGGTAGGTTAGGCTAGGTTAAGGTAAGTTACCACCTACCTACCTGCATTTTTATGACCTACCTACCTACCTAATTATATACAAATTATTTTTATAATTATTTAAAAAAAATCATTTGATCAATCAAATGGACCATTATTCATGAATCAAAAATGACCAATCAAATGGTCCTTACTTTGCAAATAAAAAAGACCACCCTAATCACATTGGACATGTTAAAATCAACTTGTTCAAAATGACAAGGGGTCTTTTTGAGCCTTGTTTAAATCTGATTTTTTTGACCAAAATTCCTGGTTTAAAAAACTAAGAATTCTAGTAGTGTATATTCTTTAAGTAATGGGGTTTTATTGCATTCTAAGAAATGTAAACATCCATAGTCATAAAATGAACAATGGTATGTGAATAGATTTCCATTTTATTTCTTCTTTGAAAAACCATCCAGAACTAAATGCTTGATTTATTACTAGTTGATGGATTTGTTGGAAATTCATGTACTTGTTTTTTAAAACTTTTGTTCTTTTGATTTTTCTCCTTTACACCCTTCATGTTCTTGTTATTCTATTCATTAGACTAATAAAGGTTCACATCATGTAAGTCACCTAATTATTTGTCTATTCCTTTAATTAGTCAAGTGGTTGTTCAATTATTAGTCACATTATACATAGGAGCAATGCTTTAAAATGGTTTAAATGACCTTTCAATTACAATTAACCTCTACTAAAATAACCACAAAGTATTTTATAAGAGAATGGCTTAGTAAAGTAACACAAATATTGCACACCATTACAAGAAATTTTCAAGTATTTTAGTTGGAAAAAAAATCATTCAAAATTTTCAATTGTAAGAAACAAACTTCTTATTGACATTAAAATGGGACATTAATTTGAAACTAGGAACCCACATTTTAGAATGCCAATTATGTTGTCACTAAAAATGATAAATTTTGAGCTTTCTCTAGAGTCCAACAATGTATATTTTTAAGTATTGAGAAGATTTTGAATGGTCAGAATCAAGATTCAGGTATTATGATTAATATTTATTTAATTTAATTTTACCTATGTTTGATTGGCGAATTAATTAGAAGTGTGAGTATATAAATTGGATATAGGGGGTCATGGGGTGGTATGTGCAAAGGTCCTGCATCCATTACTTTGTTAATAGAAAATTAATATTACAAAAAAAAAGGGAGCCACAAAGGAATTGTAGCAAAGGTGAATTGCAAGCAATGTTTACAATTTGAGTTACTTTGTGTAAAAAATGTTATCTAAAAAAAATGATGATTCTTACAATGGAAAGGAGTTGATTTTTATATTAGCAATGGAGGGAGTTGCATAAAGAAACAGAAAACATGTGTTAAGGTTAAAAAACATAAAATTTCAAATTTTCATATTTGGCAATGGCTAGGTCCAATCAATTTGAATCTAGTGTCCTTGGAAGGACGTTTTCACAAGCTTTCCAAGGATATGTTACAATAAAAATTGAAACCAAAACTAAGTTTCTTAAACCCATTTTAATTAAACTATTAGTGTTACAATTGTTTCATTTTTTTCCTTTGATAGGTTATTGTTGCTTTGACTTGAAATTTCTCTAGTGTGTAATAGACCTCATGATGTAGCATCTCCCAAAAATTTAGTTGTTTTTAGAATCATGTGGAGATATAATTGAAGGAATGAATAAAAATGTTGAAGGAGGAATAGGTGTGTTCAAAGTCAGGGTGGGAAAATGGTGGGTGGTTATTGGCATCCCTAGTTATTAAAGCATATTTTTGAATATTTGTACCCATAGCTTTGGGTACTTTAGAGTTCCATGGCTTTTTCATTGCACCTAGAGATCACATATGAACCATGATCAAGATGCAAACTATTGTTTGTTTTTGGAAAAAAATAATGTAATTTAATTGGCAATCATCCATAGGAAGATTTGGCCAAATTTGATGATAAACCAAATATTAACTACACATCTTTATCCATGTTCTGATCAAATATGAATACCAAATCTAATATTATATTTATGGCTACTCCCTAAAAATCAAATATACCTTTTTTCAATTTCTAGTCATTGAACCCTCCAAAATCACTTCATTTTCAAATTTTTATTTGTAATTTTTATTTCTAGAGAAATTTTGCTAGTAAAAGAATGGTTAGATGCAACATGCAAATGTTGTGCAATCTTTCATAAAAAATGTAAGTGTTTGACAGTATACCAAATTATATCAAACACATTAAATAAGCCCATTTATTAGAATACCATCAAAACCATTTCATCTATTTTGAAGAAACAAACCATTGGTTGTTACTACTTAATAAAACACTAGTGTGGTCTATGCCATTGGCCTAAATGTGAAATACATGATTATTTAATTGCTCCAAGTGTGAATAGGACCTTAGCAATAGAGCCCAATTGCGAAACAAAAATTTAAAATATTAAATTATAAAGATGAAAATTAATCAAAATTCAATACCTCCCCCACCTTAGGTCTAAAAATTACAAAGTCACCTTCAAGAAATCTCACTCATAGTAATTGCATTTTTAAAATTTGATATGCAACCCTAAAGTGTAAAATTGGTGAATTCAAAATGAAGGATATAATAAAATTTCTATGGGCATCAAATGATCCATTAACATTGGTGGAGTCATGAATGGCATGACCTAATAACTTTCACTATGTTAGGCTACCTATGCAATTCCACACTACAAGTTTGACTTGACATAAAAACAGCCTACCCAATATGAAACAAAGAAATAAGTTCAATGAAATAGGGCAAATGACAAACACCACTTCACTTTCCTTTCAATTTGAACTTGAAATTCTATACATATACATTCTACTACATCTTTTTGCTAGGTAATTCATGGCAAAGGATTTGAAATTTGAACCATGCAAGCTAGGGTGGCACATTTTTCCCCTAGCAGGTAAGAAGTGCCAAAGATTTGTAATTCGTGATGGTATCATACTCCCCTTGACTTGTATGGTTAGAAGTAATGAATGAATGGACACCAATGGAGTGGACAAGAGTGGTCAAAGATTGAAAGAGAAGGGAGAGATTTTGGGCTAAAGAGGGGGGTTGGAGTGCAAGTTGGAGAGTAGGCATGGAGCTTGCATAACGTGAGGGATGGCCTCAATTTTCATAACTCATTAACAAATGAAGAGCAAGAGCAGTTACAAATTTATAGAGCATAATAAAAAGGTTCACTCAAAAGGGTGGCCATACAGACACCCTACCTTCCCATAATTATCCCTCTCTCTTTGCTAAGTACTGACATTTTGTACCACCCACCTACATAGGTAGGTAGGTACCTGGCCAGTTTGTGTTCCTTCATGAGTGATGACTACCTATTAGGTCTACACTGACAAACCCTAATTTACTAGGATTCAAATCCCATGTCTAGAACCTAACCCATTTTTTCTTTCTTATTGTGATCTCATCTCTTGCTATTAATTATTTTCAGGATTGCACCAAGTAAAGCATGTTGAGGGTTGGGCATTGAGAGAACTGATTTACTGTTTGGGTCCCAGCACCCACCAGTATTAAAAACATCCAATAGTGCATCATCCATTGGAAACCTGTCATGACTCAGTTATGGATGACCCACAATTGAGTTATCTGAAGGTTCCATTAAAGGTAATCTATATTAGAAAACTCATACTTCTTCCCCTGACATTAGCTAGGTAACTAACTATTATCTATAGTAATGCTCATGCTTGTTATCCTCTATTGTAAGATAAGTATATCCCAGTACATAGGTGACTTTGGCATAAATTATTATTATTATTTTTAATTCTGTTGAAGTTTTTGAATTTTTTTTAGCCTTGTGGTTGAAAATTTCAAAAATTTTAGATCTCAGAAAAATTTAGAATCAAACTTTGGTCTAGTACAGATCAAGAACAGTAGTTGTGAATACAGTGATCACAAGGAGAATAAGAAAACTCTGAAGTTGAGTTAAAATTACATGTTAAATTTTAACTCAACTTCAGAGTTCAAAATTAAAAACTCACATGATGAATCTTAAATTTTGAAATAAATAAATTATTTGACACTCCTGAGCTGAACCCATCCCAGTACTACTATAATAATGCTTCAGAGAGCTACTTTCATATTCCTGTGGTGGAGCTAATTGATGTAATGAGTCATGAGTAGTGTGCATTAGGAATTTGTGCCTTCTTCACAATTTGGGTGCTATGGAACTAGTACTCTAAGCAAGCAATACTACTAAGAATACAGGGAAGTTCATTATGCTAAGTGGGTAATATTAGCGGAATGTAATTCATAGTATATTTGTAGGGCACATTATATACAGCACTAACACAAATTTCATATTCTATTTCAAGGGCATGAATATGCCTCCTCATAACAAGGAGGGACCTTAACCCTACTCCATAAGACTGGGAGGGACTTTATGTGGTACGTAAGGCCCTAGGGCAGGGATTTTACTGGAATAAGGGCCTGTGGGGGGTGGAGCTGAGTGTGGCCAGAAGAACCCAGCAGTGCCTCTCACTCAAGGGCTTTAATGTGCTTAAAGACCATGGCTACAAGGCAAGAAGAATTGGAAGTGGGCTTTAGAATTTTCAGAAAGCCCATGGAAAGAAGAACTGAAGCCCAACTCTTAACCCTCTTACATTGTTGCGTTGTGCTGCTTCTTAGTTCTTTGACCCTTTTATGCTATTGCGTTGCGCTTGAGCTCTTGACCCTCTTATGCTACTCCTTAGTTCATGAACTTCTTGTGCTGCTATGCTGTGCTACTCCTCAGTTTTTGACGCTCTTACATTGCTTTTTAGTTCATGACCTTCTTGAGTTGTTGCATTGTGTTGCTCCTTAGCTCTTGACCCTTTTGCATTGCGACATTGTGTTACTTTGTAGTTCTTTGACCCTTTAATGCTATTGCATTGCTTTTGATAAGTTTTTGACCTTCTTACGTTACTCTTTAATTCTTAACCCTCTTACATTGCTCCTTAGTTCTTGACCTTATTGAGTTACCTTTTAATTCATCTTCAATAACTACTACTCTCCTTTCTCCTTTGTTCATTCTTAATAGTAGCTATTCCTTTTCTCTTTCCTTTGTTCATTTTCACTAGTTTCTTTTCTTTTTTCTCCTTTATTCATTATTAATAACAGTTGCTAATGCCCCTCTTTTCTTTCCTTTATTCATTTGCTATAGTAGTTGTAATAGTTGTTGGTGCTTTTCTTCTATGTTTTTGTTCATTCTCACTAACAATTACTAGTGATTTTCTTTTCTAAACAAAAAGCTCCTTTTCTCTATCCTTTGTCCACTCTTGTTCACTATCCTCCTACTCTTATTCTTTTTCTTCCTTGGCTTGATTTTGTAATGTGCACAAAGTACTAAAACTAATTTTTGAATCCATGACCCTAGGATTAAGTGGTTAAATCCTTTGACCTTTGAATTCTAACCTGATATTTTTTCTTGTAAGTGTTAGGTCTAATGTTTTCTTTATCCACCTTCCTTTTAACCATTATTATGTTTCTTTCCTTTTTGAAAATTGTTTGAAAGGTTTGAAGCAAGCCACATCCAAGGGTTGAAATGCATGAGATGTATGTGACGGTAAAATAATCATATCCAACCCAAACTCTTTAGCTTATTCAATTACTTCAAGGGTGACATGGGATCCATGCCCATTTAAGATGAGTAGATGCCTATTTTTTAAGGATATTCCATTTAGTATATACCTTTTGAAAAAAAATAGAAACTTTTTGGAAGGAAAATAATCATCCATGCTTTTGATTGCATAGCCATACAAGTTTTTTGGCTTGCAAAGTTGTATGTAATCGTCACGTATTGTCTCTATTTTAAATATGTAGAACTGTGATAATGCTATTTTTGTTACATTGACCATACAATTAACAGTCAACCACTCCTTAGATTTTAGGATAATGCTGTACACTTGGTGTGAACTTTGTTTTGCAAAAACTTTTAATCCTGATTGTCTTCCTGCTTGAATGCATGTTTCATCAAAATTCCAGATATGATTTGCAACATAGTTGTATTTGTTGTAAAAAGATTGTAAATTCTACTAAATTTTTTGGCAAGATTGAATTGTTAGCCCTTGTGCTTGGCTAGTATCTAATCCTTCAACTTGATAAATGTTGAACTAAGGATGTCTCTTTTTGAACTAGTACCACAAAAAGGTCCTTGGTACCCTTTTTCGAAAAGGTGTTGGCCTTGTTTGAGTCAATTTTACAACTTTCATTTTTTAATTGTTGTAGGCTAATTGATAGCCCAACTTCTTGCATAGACAAAACCTAAGCAACCATAGCCTAATCTTTTTCTACTAGTAGCATGCTTGCTAGTCCAGGTTTCCTAGATATTGTTTTCACATACAAATGATTAGACTATGAAGTAATAAGTATGTTCCAATGCCTACTTGCCTTCCTCAATGAAATTATCCCATTTTCAATTGCATCCATGGCCTCCTCCAATGCTTCACTTGTCCATTTGCCCTTAATGATTATAGGATTCCATCTATTAACTTTTTTTTTTTTGGTTGTTGGTTCTTGTCAAAAAGACGGTAAGACATTTTTCTTGTCGTGGCTTGGTTCCTTTTGTAATCCACTTCACCTTCTACAAGGTACATTGATCATCATGATGTAGATCCCCTTGGTCCCAACTTCCAACACATTGGGGGTGTGTTATTTGGCCCTATAAGAGGTACAAATTTGAATTTTGTGTATTTTGCCCAACTTTCAAAGAAGTATGACAAATCAAGGTATGTTTGAAATGCATATATCTATAGTTGTTGGGAAGAAGTTATCAATGCATAAAATTGTTCAAAATCATCCTAAATTAAATTTTACTTTGTTGTTTTTTTACAAGCGTAGGTGTGTACAACAAATTGCAATTTCTTAGAGTTGGATAAAATTTGTTTTTCTTATGACTAATTAGATTGTATCTACAAATTATAGAATTTTACACACAATGGTAATATAATAAATTCTTAAACTTTTGGTTGTAAAGTTGATCTATTGCAAGTTTTCCTAGTTGACCCTCTATATCCACCTTTAAATCTTGAGTTCCTATCTTTTTTTTGATAACATTAGGATTTGATCCTTGATGTTCAAATTGTTGTAAATCTTTTTTGGCTACTGTATTATTTATATTTTGTTGATCTAGCTTTAGCTCTTGTAACTCTTCTTTGGCTATTTTAAAATGCCTTCCTTGTTCTAATTTTATATGTTAGGACTTCTATTTTTTATCTAAAACTTTCTACAACTCCTATGTTATTTTCTTTTAAATGGTCATGCCCATTTGCTCTCAAAATATTGATGAAAGATTTTAGATTATCCATCTCACAATTTGGAAGCTTTGACATGTTGAAAGAATTTTGCTTGTGAATTTGAAAGATAGATTATGAATTCAAACCTTGCACCATAACCTTGAAAATTTCAGCAAATTAATTTCGGTGAGAATGGGATGTGCTTGAATTTGGGGGGAAATTCAAAATCTTTTTTTAATTAATGTGTAGCTACTATTTTTGCATTGGATTCTTATAAACCCTAATCCTTGTTTCTAGCCAATTGTGCGCTATTTAACATGACCTTTGCACCCCATCACCAAACTAATGATGTTCATTTTGGTGTGCAATCCAATTACCTATGACCAAACACTCATTCCCACCCCAAATTTGGGGTTGTTATAAAATTGGATCATTTTTTTCACATGACCAAACATTAAAAGTATCCCTCATGTTCCCCTCTTTGCATAATGAAAATCAATTCATGGCCCATCACTAAATAATGCCTTGTAAAATTATTCAATTTTTTTACAAATGTACCCACCTAAACCCTTAATACTAAACATTTAAATTTGATGGCTGCTCACCAATATGAAAAACCTAGAACAATTTTTTTCTCAACCAAGCATTTGGTAGTGGGCTAAGAAGACAACACCCATAAGCAATTTTTTGTTTTGACATAGGTTAGTTGCTACACTACATGGGTGCTCAATGACTGGCCTCTATTTGGTGGTGGGCAAGTTTACCCTATCAAATTTTTTTTTTAATTAAAAAATTCGTTGATGGAGCCATTTTGATTTATTTGGCAAACCTTTTCCAAAGAACTCATAAATGTGTTGGTAGGAGGCATGAATCTAATGACACACTCCCCAAAAAACCAAATTTTTGTTGCAATTCGACAAATTTTTGTTAT
>Ga0209611_10005366_pt1 | contig 21514 bp, 13 predicted proteins | sample S1TSphgellanicum_3_FD_187693 | JGI IMG/M metagenome (GOLD analysis project Ga0209611, IMG submission 187693) | Host-associated microbial communities from peat moss isolated from Minnesota, USA - S1T2_Fc - Sphagnum magellanicum MG (SPAdes) (version 2) | ecosystem: Host-associated > Plants > Peat...
AAAAAAAAAAACCCTAAAGGCGTAGACAAGGATAATAATCTTAATTTATTAGTAGCATAAGAAATAGGTGTAAAATATAAAGGGTCCTTGGCTCATGCGTGGGTCACAAGTGTGAAGAAAAAACCTTTGCAACCAATGAAAATGTTAGAAGTGGTGGGTTAAATTGTATTCTTTTAATTGTTTTTGGGAAGTGAGTACGTAGCTGTGTAGGGCATTAATGCTATTAGAAACTATGAAACCCCCATCTTTATCCGAACAGTTTGTCCAAATTTGGCTATCAAAAGGATGTGAAAGCAAAAGTTGAAACATCCAAGCCAGAAATCTGGCGATCTTGCAAGGAAATTCAATTCAATTTGGCTATAATCGTTGGCCTTAGGCATTGACATTTTTAGTAGTTACAATTCTAAACAGTGTTTTTCCCCTTCCCCCCAATTTTGTGACATAAGATAGTTTAGCCAATTTTTGGTATAAATACAATGTGAAAAAGTAAAAAAACTTGAAGCATCCTTCACATTTTCGGCTAAATGACAGAATCCAGTAGAGAAATTTGGCGATATTTACTTTTTAGAAATCGAAATTTGAAAAAAAATTCGCCAATTGCTTAAACTTAGCCAGAAAAAACATAAACACTCATAATTTTTAGCCAGTTTGAGAAAAGCGCCAATTACTTACGAATAAGAAGGCTCAAGAAAAAAGCGAAGGAAATCGTTCACATTTCTGGCTAAATGCTAGAATCCAATAGAGAAATCTGGAGATATTTTTAAAAGTGAAAAAATAATCGAAATTTGAAAAAAAAAGAGAAGAATCGCCGAGAGGTTAAATTTAGCCCAAAAAAAGCATATTTTTAGTCATTCTGAAAAAAAGCGCCAATTTCTTACGAAGAAGAAGGCTCAAGAAAGAAGCGAGGGAAATCTTGCACATTTTTGGCTAAATGATAGAATCCAATAGAGAAATCTGGCGATATTTTCAAAAAGTAGAAAAATACCGAAATTTGAAATTTGAAATAAAAATCGCTAGCAAGTTAAATTTAGCCAGAAAAACAAAAAAAACGCATATGTTTAGCCATTTTGAAAAAAAGCGCCAAATTACTTACAAAGGAGAAGGCAATCAAGAAAGAAGCGGAGGAAATCTTGCACGTTTTTGGCTGAATGAAAGGATCCAATAGAGAGATCTGGCGATGTTTTCTTCAAAAAGTAAAAATAAAATCGAAATTTGAAAAACAAAATCGCCAACAGATTAAAATTTAGCCAGAAAAAACAAAAAAGAGCATATGTTTAGCCATTTTGAAAAAAAGCGCCAATTACTTACAAAGAAGAAAGAAGACTCTAGAAAGAAGCGAAGGAAATTATTTAGGACTTTGTGAGTAGTGGGTTTTAGTATTATACGAACATAGGCTACCCACCCACATTCGTCGGCTCCTTGGCTCGCTTGCTGGCGCGCGCGCGCACGAATGCATCCACGAACGTCTATCTGTCTGTGAGTTAGCTTCTTGAGTAAACCTCGTAACCACACGCTGCTGTTGCTGCTGCTCCTCCTTCTTCTCAGCCGTACCTGCTTCTCTAACCAAGGAATCCATAGCTACGCGGGAAATCTCACGGAGCTCATCACAATAATGTCGCGCCCGCGAATGCACTTCTCCGTCCACTGACTGTGCGGAGTTTGCCTCACAAAAAAATTGTTACAAGAATTATTTTCACAAGCGCGCAATAGAAAGAAGACGTAAATAGCTAGACAGATAGTACTGCATACGTCGACGGATAGATAGGTAGATATAGAAAGAAGCAGAAGAAGAGAAGGAAAAGAATTAGTGAGGGAAGGAGAGTAGGGGAGAGGAGAGGAAGGAAGTAGGTGGTGGTGCCATGGAAGGTTTTCTGTTATAGTTTCGAGAACGGGAGACTCGGTGTTGATGATAGTGTTCTGATTTGCGGTCTAGGGCAGGTGGCGTTCTTGACTTCTTCGTTATTGAGAGTAGGTACCGACGTGTGTTGTGCAGCTGCGTGTGCGATTTGTAGGAGGGTTCTATTGTCTTATTTAGGGTCTAAGACACTTTCGTGCAATGCCGGTGCTTGTGTTGTCGTCTTTTAATAAGACGCGAAGGTTGCAACGAGTCTTTCCCTAAGACAGGAGGCGAAGTGAGGCAAGGCGGGGCAAGGAAGGGAACGGGAAGGAAGTTTTGTTTTTAGTTACTTGTTGGAGAAAGTTGTCCAGACAGCTGCTGCAAGGTGGTGGTTACTTTTTTTGCATTTGCTGGTGTTGGAATTACTGAAGTGGTGGCAAGAAGAAGAAGCCGATGGCGAAGTCCAAATCTGCGAAGAAAGTGTTGGACTCTTATACTGTGAAAGGCACACATAAGGTCGTCAAAGGTGAGTTTGCGCCTTTGGTCTTTGAAACTTGGAAAGTCTTTCTTGGAGAAGATTTTTGAGCAAGGCATTTTGGTATTCTTTTTGGCTCTGGTCAGAGTTATCTATTTTCTCTTTTTGTGATGCGTAAACAGACTCAATCTCAAGAGACTCTCAAAACTACTAACCTTTTGTGTAACTGTGACATGTGTATATATTATCGCCAGCTTTTCTTTTGTGATTGATGAAACTACTGAAAGGGACCCCCACCGCCGTAGTTTCTCTGAATTGCCCCCCCTAACATGCATGCACTACTTCGGGAAGGCAACTGACAAGTTTTTGTAAATTTACATTCTGAGCCTCAAAGCCACAGCCTTCTTTATATGTGTGGCTTTTTCATTCCTTTAGAAGAACAAAGAAGCAAAACTGCTGGACTCAGTCACAGCAGTAAAAATGGCACATTTCAATGCTGAAATTTTGTAGTGTGTGCTTGGACTTGAAACAGATGGATTTCGTCGTAGCTTGTTATGCACTTGTAGTTTTCTAGAAAGGCAGCTGAAGTTAAATGCTTGGGTTCTCAGGAGATTCTTGAAAGAATATTAGGGATTAACATATTCTCTTTGTAGACGCGGAGTCAGATATTAGAAACCTTGGATGCCGCCTGGAAAACAAATTCTGTGAGCATAGGAACAATGGTTCAAGACAATAGTAATCACACATTCTAGACAATAGTGTACAAGAACATGAGATGTAGTGTCATCAAATAAGGTGTCTCTTTTGGATGGCTTCATGACAATTCATTATGATCCTCATGAATCTTCAATCGTTCTGTCAGTTGCTTGATGGGTTTCAAAAAACTTCTCTATAGCTGAGGGTCTATGCTTCTTGCAACTTTTTTGTTGAAGTTAATGACTAGATGAGTTACTTTCTTTTGAGCATTCTTTGCAGCAGCAAATAAGCTTTACACTAAGCGATTTTGATAAGATTCTCCATCTCTAAATTAACTGCACTCTAGAAGACTTTTCCGAAGTGTGGAAATCATCAACATATTCAACCTCTCAAATTTTTGAGAGGAAAAGTAGAGACCTTGAGACTACAATCTCTCAATGTTGGATGCAGAGATTGCCTTAGCTGATCATCATACTTTGAAAGTGGGGATTGGGTTTGCTACTGAGCTGGTTCATGTTATATAGACTGACACACAATTCACATACTGAAGTGATCTTTGATACTCACTGAATTTTATAGGTGACAACTTGTTTGTTATGATCTTCTTGAGTCTAGGGTTAGTGTTAGCATGCCATGAGGGAGCTAGGGTTTATGAATCTCGATTCAGCTCTTTTGTCCCTGATGGGACAAATTTTGATGGGTTGCAAGCTTGGTACCTGGTGTGTTGAGAGCAGGACCATGTCCAGTAGGTTGAGCTATCCCTCTTGCGTTTGCTTCTATAGCTTATGGATTGTCATACTTTTAGTGATTGTGTGTTTGGGAACATCTTTGACATGTGCTACAGTGGCTGAGAATGGATGCAATGAGTGGCATCTCTGCTTCTTTCTAAGTATCATTCTGAATGCCAAAGTTTTAGTGTCTAGTGAGACAATGTAAATTGACAACATAACTCTGAGGAATCCTTTCTGATCAGACAGTTTCTTTACTTTTCATTTTCCAAAATGAACAGGTAGTCTATGCTGCTCATCTAACAAAACAGCAGCCTGTGCTTGGCATTCCATCTGAAAGAGAACTGACAGAAGTCTGCTGATTGATGGCAATGAATGCAGTTGGAGACTGCGTCTTAATGCGTGGACAAGATAGTGAAAAGCCTCCCTATGTAGCCAAGATAGAGAAGATAGAGGCTGACAGCAGGAACAATGTTAAAGTCCGAGTGCGCTGGTACTATCGGCCTGAAGAATCTATGGGAGGCCGTCGGCAATTTCATGGATCCAAAGAGCTGTTTCTCTCTGACCACTATGACATACAGAGTGCAGACACTATAGAAGGAAAATGCACTGTGCACACCTTCAAGAACTACACCAAGCTTGAAAGTGTTGGGACTGATGACTATTTCTGCCGCTTCGAATATAAAGCAGCTACTGGTGGCTTCACCCCTGATCGTGTTGCTGTGTATGTCACACTATGTTGACTTCATCAATGTGTTGTAATTGTAGATGTGTTGGTTATCTGTTCTGACCTTCTGTTACAGAAGCGTCTGTAACAGAAGGAACTGTTTCATTCTCTCGCATAATTTGCACTAACAAGCATGAGCACTCTGTGTTGCAATGGATACTGACCATGACTTGAACAGATTGTGAACTCCTATTGACAAATGGACTGTTGTTTCTAATGTAGGTACTGTAAATGTGAGCTTCCCTATAATCCTGATGACCTGATGGTTCAATGTGAGTTCTGCAAGGATTGGTAAGACTCCACATTCCTTATAAGCTTTGGTTTGAAAACTGGTGTCTAGGCCTTGTCTCTGTGGCCACTGGCTTCAGTTATTCAGAAACAACTATGTAAACTGAGAGATGAGATAATTGAGCAGTTTCAACAGGCTTCATGCTGACTGCACTCCATTCCACAATTGTTTGACTTTCATCAAGCTTAAGTGATGCAGCATCATGTGTTGAAATGCTGCTCAGATGATCCAAGTTGATGGATTAGAAGCAATTGGCTTCAATTGATTTAATTTCAGAGCATAGATAAGCTCTGTTGCTTCCAACAGGCTGTACTGTGTATGGCATGAAGCTAGTAGTTGTGTCAGCATTTCAATGCTTTTGACTCCATGGTGGCTCTTGTCTGCAGGTTTCATCCTATTTGCATGAATTTTACACAAGAACAGGTTAAGAAGATGGAGCAGTTTGTTTGTCCTGATTGCTCCTCTCAAGCTGGAGACAAAAAGCTGCGACAGTCCTCTCCCAATCCTCCTCCTGACCGACCTGCAAAGGTATGTCAATCCATGCCGATGATTCATTTCCATCAGCCATCTGTGGTACCAGTAACTATGCCACGCTTTTGTTCACTTTGAGTAAAACAGGTCTGTGAAGGATAAGTACCAGTCCTGCCTTGTGAATAAGACTGAGCCACACATTTGGTTTCAGCAGATGAGGGCTTCTGACCTTGACTCATTCTATTCGTTGCATACCTGCAAGTAAGCATAGTCTCATGATGGAAAATTCACTTCCTGACTGCTTACAAATGCAGGAAATTGAGATTCTATATTGGTGCGCTTGGAATAAGGAGGGACTGCCTATATGGAAGGGGGAAAGAAGGCTATGTGAAGGAATTCCAATTTAGAAGTCTAGAATGACCCTGCAGCAGTCTAATAGCTTATCCTGAATGTGCCAATTAAGAGGGGTTGTTGATTTCCTTGGAAGCTTCCATGATTGAAGCTGCAGTAGTCTATGAGTCCCAATCGTGTCATCCAAGAAATTTGAAGGAGTTTTTGTGGTTTCTTATTTGCAGCCAGAACCAAAACGACGAAAGAGATGATGGAAGACCAGGACCACCTTGATTAATGGAGCTTGACAGTGATTCCAGGCTTTTTGGTTGCACAGAAGAGATGATTGTACTGGAATCAAGCAGAATAGTTTGAAAGAGCAGAAATGTAGATTACAAGCAGGATAATCAGAATGGCAATTGAGATCGCAGCTTGTGGTGATGACCTTTTACTAAATTGTAGAACCTAAAAAGTTCATGCCCGTTGATCTCCTAGCAGTCTTGGCTTTTGATACGTTATTTTGCATTTTGCCATGCATGCTACAACGTGTGTTCAGGCCACTGGAGCTATGTGCAGTCGAGTTCTATGTTCTGTTGTTGTCTTGACCCTTCTTTTCTTTATCTCACAGTATTAGGCTGGGCTGGTGCAGAATACAGATTTAAATTGTGTATAAAGTCATATATATCCAGAGTCTCAATACATGGACGGTGCTTGGTGTAAGACTTATCAGAAAAGCTACACAAAGTAGCATCTTCTGCTATTACCAGAGACTATTTACAACCAGGGGCAGGGATGTGTTTGTTTAGAGCATTCTCTACTCATGTTAATGCTTGAGAACTGCAAGAAGCCAGATTATGCCCATGCACTTTTGATGATCGAATTCTTGAAGATTTTGTGCAGTCAACAGCAGAGAGGTGTTGACAAATCTCATCTGTGTGAAGGGTGCTCAAAGCAGACTCTTGGCTCAAGCTCTCATCCTCTTTGAACACATGTAAGAGTTTCCTTGGTGAGAGCCAGATGTATATGTGTGTGCGTGCATTTGTATTTTTATACATCCTTGAACATTGCTTGCTTTGTTGATCATGACCTCTATGATCAGGATGCTAAATTTCTTGATGACATGAAATCCTCAGGTATGGAGCTGAATTACAGTGACAGTACACTGATTCATACTTTTTGGCAGGAAGGGTGGGGTCTGGAATGCTAATGCAAACAGAGGACTGTGTCTGCATACATGCAGAGGAGGAACTGCACACCAGACACAAAAAATGGAACTGCATACTTGACAAGCAAAATATGGAACACTCTTGTAGTGTCAAGGTGTGGAACTCATGGAGAGGTTACAATGATGGAGCATATATATAGTTATGAAAGTCTTTTACTTGCTATCTGGAAGTTAGACTCATGTTTCTTTGTCCAGAGTTTTGATTGATGTTGCTCACTTATTTCTCACCTTGAAGTTTGCTGAGTTCTTTTTGCTCCAAGACTCGAGTCTGTAATGATGTGAAATTGGCATCAGTAGTTGTGTAAGGGCTAGATTGATGTTCACTCCTTCTGTTGAAGTCATCAAGGAATGGTTCACTTTTGCAATTGAGGTGGGAAGAATATTGAACCTAAAATTAAGGTGTTAACTAGGAACCAAAAATCCAAACTGTATCTGAAAACCAGTTAATAGTTTATCCTTCAAAAGACAGTAGGTAGAACCCTTCAAGTATTTTGTGTTGAAAGTTCAATGCACTTTGTCCAAAAGCAAGTCTAGATCATTCAGGTGTTATATCAGAGAATTCTCTGTTTTGTGTTTCTGAGCTCAGAGGAATGTTGTACATGCACATTTTGATCTCCCATCCATATGCAATTAGCAGATATGATAAGGAGAATCATATAGCACTGTCTCCTCAGTATTGAGCTCTTTTCTATACGGCAATGAGCATTCTGGTGCCACATTGTGGATGTAGGGTAAATGAGGATGGGGTAAAACATTTCCACAAATGTCCCATCCTCTTTTTTGTGAATTGTTATTTCTCATTTCTTTTACTCCTTTTTATGTCTTAATATCAAGTAAGAAAACATTTAAGCTCGCTATAACCCACCCACCACCCCCTTGGGTATGAAAGAGGTTGGGTTCATTGCATCCCTTCTCCACATTTCCTTACCAAAGACCCATGCCTTGCTTCCATGTTTTCCTCATTTTCCATGTTGATTTTTAACTATGTACATAGTGTGCTCATTGATTTAGTTCATTTGTACATATCAGTTTTCATGTTGATTTTCAAGTATGTACATAGTGTGCCCATTGACTTAGTTCGTCTGCGAATGTGTTGATTTTTTTTCATGGTTGATGTGTGGGGAGTGCTATTTTTGCTTGTTTTGAATGTAGTCTTTATTTCTTTTATTTTCTCGAATAATTAATCTAATAGTTATTTTTGCCCTTTGATTGCTTTTGTGTAGAATGACAACATTTCATTCAAAAAGAAAGCTTGAGCTCAGTGTCCTTCTAAATATCTCTTGAGTTCTATTTATTATTGGAAAATTGTTTATATGTGATGTTTGGCCTCAAGCTTGTGATTGTGCACATTTCAAAAGATCATGCATATGATGACAACAACAGTGTCACCAAATCTATTTATCAAGCTCTGATTTCTAGTTCACACTTGAAATAAGGTGGGCAAGAGGTTGTGAATTGCCAATAAACATCACTAAAATAATAAATCATCATTATTTACATGGGCCAAGGCCTCAAGATAGAAAAGACGTTAATTTTATGAAAATTTAAACGCACATATGAAAACAAAAAGGGCCCAAATTCTTAAGAATATAGCTAGAATTGATGCAAACTAATGATATGAAGCCAACAACCCCAAGAAACATGGTGGAAAAGTTGACAATGAGGTATCAACCTTTGGGGATTGTCAAAAGAGCTTGGGACCTACAAGACGTGCAAAGACTAACATGTGCACCAAATAGTTATCTAACTCATCTTTTGTAAATCTTAGACATTCTTATTATTAATGTTGAGTTGCAAACAAGTTGCACAAGAGCTTGATTGTCAACAACTTGTTTCACACTTATGAACACCACTCACATGTTGCACTCATGAGTAATCTTCGATTCTTTTTTTTTTAAATACATAACAATTCCCACACCTATTACTTTTCTTTCTAAGAATCCAACGACATAGACAACTTGCAAATCGAATCCCACATGAAGGTGTAATGAATTCAAAATTCATTTTCAATTTGAAAATTAATTGATTATGAAATATGGAACACTTAAAGGCAATGGATTGTTGTAAATTGAATTTGACCCATGTTCAATTGTTATAGGACAAATTTGTGCACTCCAAATCCTAATCGGATATTAAATCTTGTTTCCCCACTAGAACATTCATTCACTTAGTGAGCCAAAATATGTGTGATCTAATTATGTTTGTTCGGCCTTGTTTTCACAAGGGATAAACACTATTGCATCAACAATAAATTTTCGACTCATTTTAAATTAACCAATTTCACACTGGCAAAAGATGGTTTTTTTGTGGGATGAAGGTTGACGAATTAAGGTTACGGGGGATTTAAAATGTCCAATTTAATATGCTTTTCCCTTAGCCCCCCACCTCTTCCTTCAATTTCACATCAATCTTGGGGGAATTGAATGCACCTAGGGCACATACTAGCTTGTTGCATTGTACCACTAGTTCATGTTTTCCTTCTCCCTTCCTCATTCTCAAAAAAATTGAACATGCAATAAAACAATGAACACCTAGTTGGTAGGTGGTGCCCAATCTCTAAGGTTTGTTTTGTATTCTTTGCAATCGAAGAGGTTTCAATTGTTGGTAGTTTAATTAGGTAGGGTGCAACCATTAAGTCCATTCAAGAAACATTAGGGGCATAAGTCCAAATTCTCCCACCTAATCAATTTCCATTTTTGCATGATTGCATGTTAGTGCCTTTTTCTAACATTTGTACACGTGAAACTTATGGTCTTTGATAAGTTCTCTATCACACAAAACTTTAATAAAGGATAAAAATGAGGAAGGGTGCTTTGGTGTTTGGAGATATTACTTTAAAAGCAAGCTGGTTTGATTTTATGCAAATTCTAGGTAACATTGGATCTATTGGAGGAGGGTTGGCATTGGGCCAAAAGGGATCTATTGCATGCACATTAATGTTTACATCATATAAGTTGTTGGCCTAGTTTGTTCAACTACTTGTCATGTAAGAAGTATTCTATGTGGGTTGGTTTGTAAGGTGCAAACCCCAATAATGGTGTTAACAATAATGTATGTCGCGGTTGTTTTGAGGGTTATGAGGTTTTAAGGCCATATTTGTAGCTGGTCACCAAGAAGATTTGCTTGTTGGGTTGTTTTGGGTTTAATGACTTATGGTTATTTAACTAGTGTAGTAGTAAGTTTGATTTGCTAAAAGGACATTATAAAATATGGTATTAGGTTTAGAGCCATATTGGGGACTGATGATCAAGGAATGAACACGGTGGGTTGGCTGGGTGTCGATGATTTGTGGTTGTGCAACTGATGTTGCAATAGCTTTTAGATCCCTTATTGGTGGTGTGTTATTTGCCCTTGAGAAAGTCACCTCTTGGTACTTGAGTTGTCCATTCTTGTTTTGTACTAAGTGTTCTTAATCTATTGTGTGACTCATTAATTATGCTTGTGAAGCATGCATATGCAATTATTCAATTGATATTATTCCATGGCAATACAAATATCAATAGCCTTATTAAAGAACATAAGTTGAAAAGTCCAGGTGATGAATGTAGGTGAAGAAAACCCATTTAAAGATTGTTTTATCAAGAGATAGTAGTTTAATTCATAGGTGTGCATAAGGACCAATTTCAATTCATGTGAATTTTTTCATTACAATTCTATGGATGTTTAAGAATGCAATGTAATTTTTTTTTAACCCAAAGAATCATTGATTTGTCCTGAAAATGTTTGGTTTCAAGTGTCATAATTGAATTAATGGACTTTGGACCTCCCTTTTGAGATCTTCGATTTTGAAATAACATGAATTTTCAACTTTCAACATAAAATCAACTTATTGTGTCAATAAGATTGGTTTCCAATGGAATTTTTTACTGATCCATAATGCACCTCGTGAGGATGATAAGATACAAGGTTTTATAGGTAGACTTGTTGAGTGATACATGGTTGTTCCATGATCACACTAGTGTATACCATTAAATTTTGAGTTTTTTTAATCAAAAACCAAAGTTGATATAAGCAATCCCATCATTCATAGATAGTACAATGCTTTGGATTCATTTCATGGAACTCGCTACCTTTTTTTTTCTTTTTTTCTTGTCGACCCATGTTGACTTTTTCATAAGTTTTTTTCCAATGCCATTCTATTTGACATGATGTATGATTATAGAACTAAAAATAGTTGGGAGTAACATAACATTCAACAACTAATTACTAATCACATCTACTATAATTGCCATTGTATTACCAAACCATGATTGGAAAATGATTAAATGGCAATCAAAAATCATGTGCAACCATCAAATCTTTGGAATGATGTTTATGAATTTGGAAAAAATTACTTGGCCTAAAATATTATAAGTTTTATGAATGTTTAATTCTCTTTACTTAATATAATGGGGTATATTTTTTATTTTATTTTTTCACCATGTGATGGGTGCTTTGGTGTAATTATCCATGTTCATGGTTTAGCAATGTATGGAAATTTAACAACTTTAAAGCAATTAGCAAATTGACTCAATTCCAATAATAGTTACAAGGAGATTAAGGAACATTATTGTTGTTCCTCATCAATCCATTGCACAACATCCTTGAAATCCACCTAGGGTTTCAACCTATTTCATTGTAATGGGTATTGCATAGAATTCAATTTTTGTTATTGAGGTTCACGAATTCAAAAATTGTTTTTTGCTTTTAATTTTTGAAAGATTTTATAAGCTATTGTAAGTAGTGTGCATTTTTTTTTTGGAAGTTAAAATTCAGAAGTGTTTTGTGTTTCCAACTTTTCAAAAGAATCCATGTATCGTAAAATATTTGGGGTTCAACTTTGAATTTGTCTATAGTTTACAAATCTTAGGACTATAGTGGCTTGTCACCAATTTCCAATTTTTGCCTCATAAAATTATTTTAAAAAATCAAAGTGTTCTTTTTAAGGTGGTAGTGTGGTAAAATTAATTCCAAGTGCAAGCAAGAAAAGAGGTGCACCTTTTGATGTTATTCAAATCATGAATATTTAGCAAAGAATGTTAGGTGGCTATTTTTTAAGGTCTTATTATGAATAAATACGGATCTTATGACATCCTTGGTAGTGTTTTCAAGTATACACTAAGACTTGATAGATGCACATGGTTTCAATACAGTAACCTTGATGGTTGGTTTGAATTTTGTCACTACCTTCTTCCAAAATTGAATGTTGTGTCATTTATCCACATTTAGAATTTTGGAATCACTTTCAAAAAAAAATTTGAGTGTGAGGATTGGGGTTTTGTCTTGAGGTTTGAGGCAAACACCACAATAAACCAAATCGATCCATATCCTATCACATTACGGTTTGTTTTAACACATTCCATACAAAAATTCCAAACTTGGAAGAATTGGGCACTCTAGAGGTTGTGGTTGCTAGTATTTATAATAGGTCTTCAAAGTCTTTCATTTTAATGGTTGCTAATGGTTTAGGTCCCAAGGATATGTAGGCCCTTCTTTCCTAAATTTTACATATGGTATAACCATCTTGTTAAGTTGTATAACACTAAAAGACCTATAATAAATTTCATCAATAATGTTGCAAATGCCATCTACGTTGAACAATAATTAGTGATGAACTTTTCAACAATTTTTTTAATTTTAACACCTGACAGTACTACAATATAGAAATTGACTAAGGTAGATAACAAGAAGATTAAAGGACAAGATTTTGCCATCAATTTCGAGGTACAATGGATTTTTCAAAAAAATTTTATCACTACAAGAAATCATGGTTTTTCAAAAGGTTCAACTTGACTAAAGTGTCCACATTGACCAAAAGGATGTTCACTTTGATTAAAAACATGGGGCATGAAATACACATGATTCTTTTGGTTGGTTTTTAAAATCGAAGTGACAATTTTGACTAAATGTTAAGTCATACATCTACTCAAAAAAGACAATTTTTTTTTAAATGGTCCATCAAAATGCCCATGGCCTAGTCAAATCAACCATACTAAATGGCCATGTTTAGTCGAATTGGTCATATTAATTTGGTTAACTAGCCTATTTGCTATGCCTACTAAACTACCTACCTACTTATTTACCTAACACATATTTACTTATTTACATAAATATGTCATACCTACCTACCTATTTACTTACCATCTACCTACATGTGTCCTATTTGTCTATTATTATTTACTTACTATTTATTAAAATTATCATTTATCTACCTACCTACCAAGTATCTACCTATATACCTATCTATAATTTACATAAATAGGTAGGCATGTGTACCTACCTATTTACCTAATTAGGTACCTACTAACCTACTTATGAAAAAATTTGAAATTGAAATGTTGTTATACACATTAACAAAAAAAATCATGAAAGTTCAAAAATATATGTTAAATCCATTTGGTATCCCATTGTAATTACAAAATGGTGAAGTGGTTTGATGGCCAAGACATTAATGTGGAAGTAAGGAGACCAAGGTTCAATTCCCTTTACCAGCATATATTATGTGAAGTATGTATATTTGTACATATACCTTGTACATGTGTGTAAATGTATAATACATAGGTGGGTTATGGATAGGTAAGTAGTAGGCCATGGTGGATAGGTAGGTCATGAGTGGGTGGGTAGGTAGGTATTTACTATTGATTTATTATTGACATTTGTATATTTACAAGTTGAGAATTGTTTTAATTTTTTTTGGGCTGCCCAAATTTTTGTCCAATTTAATTGGTAAAAAATATCATTTTATGGTTAGTCAAAAAAACCATCAATCAAATTGGACATGTTTAAATCAACTTGTCCAATATGATTAAGTGATAAAATTGACCAAATGTCAAAATGATTAGTTTTTGGTTTAATTTTCCGATAAAATAAACCATGATTTCTTGTAGTGTATGATTTTATCAGATTTTATACCTTTCATATCGTAAAGTTATTGAAATTTTAGATTGTGAATTTGGATTGTACATTAAAGAACCACAATTTTGATTTGCTCAAACATATAACTAATGTTAATAATCCAAAATTCAACTAAAATAACCAAACATGGATTTTCCACATAGGTTTGGCATTTTAAGAGTCTAGTTTTGGTTTAGATAACTTAGAAGAATATGGGGGAATTGGGTTATGACATCAAAAAGAATAAAACAAAATGTGTGAAACAATCTAAAATTATAAGAGGAGTTGAGTATGATGTGGTTTTTTTTTCGATTTTTTTTGTTTTGGTACAATAATGTTGTTCACTTATCTTTTTTGTTAGGGTGACATCTTCTAAAGGATGGAGGTTTGCTGAAGTGAAAATACAACTTCACCTTGGATTTTGTAATTTCAATATAATGTAACAATTTGTGGGTCATCATTAGAAAATATTCATTTGATAGAAATAATATAATAAGCAAAAAGACATGCGTATAAATATAATATTTTGTATTGACATGGCATTTTATAGCTTCAAATATTTAAAATTTATTTTCTCTAGTTTTTACTTAAGGATTTGCAATCATTTCTTTCAGGTTGACAATTTGGATTGAAAATCTGATATGATCATGATTGTCTCAACTATATTTGTGGTTTTTTTCCTTTTCTTTTCTAAAAAAAGTTGCCTTGCCCTACTTCTTTGTGACAAGAACCCTAAACCACTATAACTCTATTTTTAAAAACTCACAATGATTATTTTTACGTGCCTTTACATGCAACTCTTTATGTTTGGATGTTTGTTTACATGTTCCCTTGCTTTTATGAAAGTACATGCTTTTGAAAATTATGTCATTATAGGTTGTTGGCAAGCTCAATATTCCTATGGGGGCATCTTGCTTCAAAAACATTTGTAGTAGATGCCATTTGCCATCCTTAACAAATTGGGATGTTGGATTTTATTGTTATACATGTAAGACCATAATTTTAATGCAAACCCAAGCACACATTGCATGCAAAATTAAACAGGAAAACAACCGGGAATTTGATTATGTTTTATGTGACCTTTGGATCAAAGCACTTCTTGATCATGATCTTGGAACCCTTGAGGATTTCAAAAAGATGGAAAGTTTTTTCCTTTGGTTATTTCATGATAAGAAACCCATAAGGAAATTAATTTTGAACCCTACAATTCAATTCATTGGATTTTCTACTCCAAAAAAAATTGTGAACAAAGGTGCAAAATCAACATGTGGAAAAGAGGAACTAAACACAAGAAGTTCAAAGAAATAGAAATAGAAAGTTTAAAGTTGCAAAAATTGAAGAAACTTGTAGTTATTATTAAGATTTTTAAAAATCTATTTGAAGCTTGAAAGCCTTTCATGTACATAATAAAAAATTTGTGGACTATTTGGATCCATCCTATGCATGCACATAAAAACCGTAAACCCTTTTCATAGTCGAGCTTAAAATTTTATACATTTTAAAATCCTAAACCTTAAACCCTAAACATGTAATCTAAAACTTTAAATCTTGAAGCCCTAAAATTTTGAGATTTCAAATCTACAACCTTCAAACCTGAAACCCTAAAATTTCAATGCCTAAAATTTGAAACATAAAAACTTGAAACCCTAAAATTGTAAAGTTGAACATTGACAATCACAATTTTGAAACCTTAAAAATATAATTTTGAAAGCATACACTACAAGTTTAAAAATCCAAAACTTTAATGCGTGAAACCCTAATTCCAAATTCCTTATGATTAAAAATCAACCAAAAGAACCTAATTGTAGAACCATAAATGTAGAAACCCAAAACCCAACACCTTAAGACTTGAAACCCCAAAAATAAAATAAATCAAAATTCAGATTCCAAGCCAAAAAAACTCATAAAGTTGATAATATAAATATTAATTTCCATCACAATCTGAAGTACATTATACACATTAATTAAAAATTAGATTTAAGATATTGCATATATAATCCAATATAAGTTAATGCAAATATCATATTGATTGAAATTAAATTTTAGAACATAATTCAAAAAATATATTTTACTTTTTTAACATACAAATTTAAATTGAACTTTCAAATTGAAATTGTCATTTCATGGAGATTGATCAAGAATTAGCTAAACTTGGTTGAAAACAAATTACTAATTTTCAATATAATGTTGAAAATTGTTTATTTGATGCAATAGATTATTTATTAAATATTCAATAACTTCAAATTCAATTCGAATGAATTTTATGTTCCATTTACAAGAATGCTTAAGGTTTGAAATACCATAGGCATTGTTATGTCAAATGTGAATTAAATTATGAATTCCTACATGATTTACGTCATGGATAAGCAAACAATGAAAAAACATACATTTAAAAAATTATCATTATCAACTTTGAATGGCAAATTATGGGGTGACTTCATTGTTGTTTATTAGATATCACATTACTTGCAATGTCGAATCTATAATTGAAATAAGAATAAAGGTTGCATAATAGTTAAAGTATGAGATGAAATAGTGGGAATACATTGCACATTGTGTATGGAAACAACCATTTTGAACTTGCAGATACATGTTATCAAATAATAGTTTCTTTCAATTGCTAAATCAATTTAATATGTATGAAACAAAGAATGATGGCATGACAAAAGAACCCATTAATTAAAAAAATGAGTTTCATAACAAATCAAAAAAAATTATATGAACTTTTTAGTTGGATAATTATTCGTTGAAAATTCAAATACAACATCATGAATGGATGCCGCAAGAAATTGCATTAGCATTTGCAACTAAATTCCTAATGTTGGGGTTGAATATATTACAAATCAAATGACATTTGAAACACATCAACTGTAAAAGAAAACAACTTACTTACAATAATAAAATATATTCAAATGAAAGTGGAAAACAAAATCAAATATTATCTTCCCCCATGAAGAATATTTATGGCACAAAAGAAAAAGAAAATTAAAGGTACCAATACATAATATATTTCCAAAAAATTGCATTATGTAACATCATTTTCTGAGAGAATACCTTTAAATAATGATATTGAATCTAATAAAATAATATCTAGTTTAAATTATAATCATAATAATTTTATTTGTTCATTTAATTTGAATAAATTTGATATAAGTCCTTTAAAACTCAATAGCTCATTAGAAGAAAATGTTCACATATTAAACAAAGAATCACAAAATATTAATAACATCGAAAACAAAAATATAAACGAAAAGACTTGTAACTATTTTGAAAATAAACAAAAATTTAGACAAATAATGAAAGACAAATCAAAAGATAAACATATCATAAAATACAAAAAAGAAATTTAAGACATTGCAAAACATGTTTGCTATTCTTATATTTTGCGTATGAAACCCAATATCAAACTAGATCATATATTAATCGACTTTTTGCAACCATACCAATTACAACATTAGATGATCGTGTATTAATTTGTAAATCATGTGAAAGGAAAAATAAAACATGGCAAACCATTCAATTCAAATCTACGAAATCATATTATTAAAAACAAATCAAACATGAGTTTTGTTTCAATGTTAAATAATATTGAAGAACGTTTGATTGCATCTCGCTTTGCATTTTGCACAAATTTTTCAATTGCAAGGATACGGACAATACAAAATACATGGGAGTGTTGTGAATGTTCCAACCAATTTGAATCTAGTTCAAAATATACTATTGCGTATGCCATATGATGTTTTATCAATTGTTATGCTTCTAAAAAGGAAATTGGAATATAAATCTATATATGATAGGTTATGTTCATTTTAATATAGTTATGAAAACCTTTAAACATCAAACTCCCTTGTACATAAGTGCAAAAGTATCAATATAACTGAATTGGGAAGATTTCATAGAATTTGCAAACGCAAGTAAAAACATTGATTTTGAACAAAGAATTATTGAAAATGATGTTAACAAAGAAAATTTTGACAAATTCGAAAAAATATTAGAAGAAGACAAAACAAATACATTTATACGTAACTTCCTAGATGTAGAACATATTGTTGATAACAATAACAAATCATTAACAATCGCACCAAATGAAGGTTTTCAACTTCTCCGATTATTTCAAGATACATATTCTAAAGAATATAACTTTCCAACATTATTCTTTGGTCATTCAAAATAGACCACCATTGAAATGTTCATATCAAAATATAAGACAAGAAAAATTGACTAACGCAAATAGGAAATTTGCATACCATAAATATTTAACAACAAATCAAGTAGTCTTGAAAAATGAATTACAAACTACACAAATACATAAACACAAACAAACTTGTAGGAAAAAAGGTCAATTTGTTGATTTCAATTTCGAAAACCTCCAATGAGATGCATAAAAGTGTTATTGTTGTTGAATGAAAACGAACGTACACAAAACCTTTCTCAAATAACAATTCAAATATTTGAAAAATTGGTTGACATGGGGTTATGCAACGAAAATTCTTTTGACGATTTCCTTTCAAATTTACAAATGAATGAAGATATTTACCTTCTTGCATTACGATGCACTTTGTGAAAACCAATATTGTTCTTAAAATATAAACCATGTGACATACACACAAATTCATTAAAAAACATGTAGGACTTTTGTGGGAAGCAAATATAGATGCACGATACATTATAAATCCATATGTAGCTGCAACTTATTATATTTCTTATTTAACAAAAATAAATAAATCTATGACAAAAAAATGCATCAATTTTAGAATAATGAAAAACATGAATAAATAGACGCATTTAAACAAATTAAAAAATTGGGAACAACATTTTTAAATGGAAAAAAATGTTTACGCAATAGCTGTACACATATCATTATTAATTATATTATATCATTCAACAATGTCATTTCAATTCATAAACACATGTGAAGAACATGATAGAACTTTTGTTTTATTACCGCAAAAAAATGTTACATAATTTGTTTCCAACTTCAACAAACATTCATTGTAATTTAATGTTCAATAAATACTAAACACAACTTCAATATTTGGACCACATTTCTTTAGTAGAATTCATTGCTAAACCTAACATTAAAAATCATAAAAGATAAGCATAATGAAATTATCAATTGGGTGTCATTTAATTTACATAAAGACCCTAAAAATCATTATAAAAAATATTGTTATTGTTCAAAAAAATTTGTGAAGTAGAAAAAAATTTGAAAAAAATTTGTGTTTCATGGAATGATGTGTACATCAATTCAAAAAATGATGTAAAAAAAACCCCGAAAAAAAATTGTACATAATTTCAATTAAAATGGTGAATGTAATAATGAATGACATAATTTGTAATCACAAATACAAAAATGACACCAAATAAATGGATGGGAAAATCTTTTTTCAAACGAAATAATTACTAATGCAAATAATCCAAAGAAAATCCGTCATTTACTAATATTAAAAATTTGAACCATATGATTTAAAATATGAAAATAACACAAAATCAAAATATAAATATTTGAAAAACATATTAATGACATATATTGATTCCAATAATGTTGATGAATGCTTACCATACGAATTATTCTCAACATAAATGTGAAAACTTAATAATGAACATCAATCATTTGTTAATGACATCCTTTTTATAAAAAAAAACACCCATCAAATCCCTTATACATTTTCCTCACTAGAGGCGCAAGAATAGGGAAAACATTCACATTAATGTGCATCATTCAAAACATGTTACAATATTACATATGAAAACCCTTAATCTTGACCCTTTGAAAGCAATGATAATGAAATTAGCATAAATAAGAAAAACAACAATTATTAACGATAACACGATACATTCTGCACTTGCAATCCCAATAAATAAACATTTCAATGAATTTAAAGCATTAAATGATGAAAGATATGATATTTTAATTAAAATATATAATCAATTACAACTATTAATGATAGATGATTTTAAAAAATTTGGTAGCAAAATGTTTTCATTCCTTGAGTGTAGATTATGAGTAATAAAACAAGGTCATGATGATTTCATGGGTGGTTTAGATGTCATTATGTCATGTGATTTTTACAAAGCTCCATTGGTTTGAGATTCATGGATTTTTAGACCAAAATTGAATGGGCTTAACATTCTTGGAACAAAATTTTGGAATGAACATGTAAAATGTTATGAATTGAAACAAATCATGTGACAAAATGATACAAATTTCATTAACATTTTAAACCGATTTCAAATAACTTCAAAAACTCATGATAACATAAACTTCATTAACCAAATTTGTTTGAAAATGCCACCAATAGATACTACCTTGCCATATTTGTTTTATATGAATGCTAAAACAACTGAACATAATAAAAACACTTTCAAAACACACTAGGTGAAACATTCCAGTTTGTAACATAAGACATTTATTTAGACACATGTCTTGTTCACTTTCAACTGTTAAATCTCCTGAACTAAACACTTGGACTCCATCATGAACTATTTTTTAAAAGACATATGTTAGTAGAACCATGTGTTGGAAACTATTGCACATTAGACGGTGTTGTTAATGGTGTTAATGAAACATTTGAAGAATGTACAGAAAATGTTTCAAAACCAATGATATGGATCAATTTCCATAATCCTCGCATTGGATTCAACACTAGGTTAGAAAATTCACACATATACAAAGAATTCCCTACACATAACAAGAACTAGACATCCATTGAAGAAAAAATCATTAAAATACAAATAGGTAACAACCCATTTCATATATCACAAGAATCCAATTTCCTATCCAATTAACTATAGGACACACTATACACCGTGCACAAGGTTTAACCCTTGAACTTTAGCATTTGACCCTACTGGTGTAACAAAACATGGTCTAACATATATAACACTATCTCGAATTCATTCCAAAAAAAAATAAAATTTATTGTCTCCATTGTCAACTAATTTTTTTCAAGTAGGTCCTATTATCAAACAAGAAATGTATCGATTCCAAACAATTGCACAATACGAATTAACATTCCCATATTTCAAATCTTACCATGAAAAATTCACAATTATACAATCCTTGAATACCCGTTCTTTAAATTGCACTTTTGTGATGACCTTGTAGATCTAAATTATTAGCATCAAACATTTTTTGCTAGAGTAAAAAAGATTCAAACAAATAACAAGTTCTACCTTGCAATATCGAAAAGTTCAACATCATCTCATGTTATGACAAACATGGAACTATGGTATTATACAACAAAATGGTAACTTTGACATAAACAAATTTGTTGACAAATGCTGGTGTTAAATTTATTATTCCACTTTTCGACGGCAACACATGAGAAGCACTATATTTAATTGTAGTTTACATGCCACCTTAAATGTTAGAAAATTACTTCTATTGCATACTAAAAACCATCATTAAACAAATGCTTCAAAACATTCCAACAATCATCATAGGAGATTTCAATGTTGATATTTTAACAAAAACATGTCAATTCACGACATTACATAATTTCATGAATACACAAAAATTCAAACTTCTGTTCTATGAATACACAACCATTAATAAAACACACATAGACCACATATGGACAAATGCACCAACACAACAATGTCATTTAGGATCTACTCAAGCTTACTAATCAGACCATAGACTTGTTTACATCACATTTAGATTACCAAACTATGTGCTGTGTTTCATTACACCAACAAATTAAACACATATTCACATACATCTAAACAATATTTTCAACTTTTTTTTTTAATAAAGGTTGATTTTTGCTAAAATGAGCCAAATGTGCCCATGTGAATTACAATAATCATTACTTTGAAAAAGACTGAAATCCAAAAAAAAACCCCTTGAAATACAGGATT
>Ga0209611_10005367_pt1 | contig 21513 bp, 18 predicted proteins | sample S1TSphgellanicum_3_FD_187693 | JGI IMG/M metagenome (GOLD analysis project Ga0209611, IMG submission 187693) | Host-associated microbial communities from peat moss isolated from Minnesota, USA - S1T2_Fc - Sphagnum magellanicum MG (SPAdes) (version 2) | ecosystem: Host-associated > Plants > Peat...
GCCGCTGCGCTCTCCCGTCTTCTTCTTCTTCTTCCCTTCCCCAGCAACAACCCTCTCCCTCGGCTCGCTCGCTTGCTTGTCGCTCGCTCCCTTTCTCATCCATGTGGAGCCTTATATCATCCATATGAAGCCCTAAGGCAGTTACATGTGGGTCTTGTGGGCGCAGATATTCATCCACTAGGAACACTCATCATCCATTCGCTGGATGCGAAGGAGATTCTTCGTTAGGATCTTATCCGCCTGGTGAGCAGTTGCTGTCTTCATTGGCTGCGCTATGGTCCGCGTTTCATCCTCTCATCCACACATGAAGAAGAGTCTCTTTTCCTTCTTGCTTTCTCCTTTTCAAAGAATCCCTGAAGTTCGCTTTCTTAGACTAAAGATCACACTCCCAATTCACAGTTTTCTTTTCTCAATTCACAGGGCTGCTGCTCCATGTAATCGCTAATTCTTTCATGAGATAGGTGTGTTTTGAGGAAGATTTGGGAGCACCAAAAGCTTCATCAAGATCATGGAAAGAAAAGCTCTCTCCCGATAGTAGTAGTAGTATTATAGTAGACAAAAAGGGGATTCAAGTACTCTCTCTTCTGGAGGAGCATTGTTTGCTTGTTTGGTTCTGGCGTTCAGGATACAGACATTGTGATGCACCCAGGAACGAACAGGCCCAAAAGTTTGGTATCCCTACATATGTTCTGGGGGTCATGCGGAGAGTCCACTAAAGAGACATTTTCAGCATCACTACTAAAGGATCCACTTGGGCTTCACCATGCTAACCACCATGTGTTTCCAATTGATTGGCTCTGTCCTTCCAGATAGAGACATTGTGATGCACCCCGAAAAGGGTTGAAAGTTTGGTATCCCTATAGTTTTAGCATCATGTGGAGTCCACTATGGAAACATTTTTGCCATCACACTGAAGGATCCACTTAGGCTTCACCATGCTAACCACCATGTGTCTCGAATTTAGTATGTTGAATATTTTTAGTCCTTATGGATGTCGTTTAAAAGTAGAGCCATTATACAATGAGCCGCTTGTTTTGTTAGCCTGGGAGACGCCAGTGACTCTGTTGTGCCTGAGACACTTAGTGTGCTTTTGCATTGCAAGTGTGAAATTATAGCAGCCACCCAGCTGTTCACAAGAAAGAAATAGATGATCAAAGATCAGGTTGTGACTTTTGTTTTCTGCTGAATCAAGCTTTCAAGATCAGCTAGTGTCAGATTATGAAATTCTTCAGTATCAGGCTACAAGTTTGATGGTGCACAAGCAGAAAGTTACAGTGCTATAGCCAGCAGCTGAGGAGACTACCTGGTGTGTATACTTTGAGTGATCACCTGTGTTGCACCAAGCATGGTGTCTGCAACAAACTCTTGTACACAAAATGTGAAGCTTATGCAACTCACTGTTGGTAACAAAAAGATCATTTTCTAGCTCTACAAGATCAAAGGATTGAAGCAAACACCAGGCCTGTAAGCATCAAACATGCCATCCATGAATCTTACCTTCCACCAGGAGGAGGACACAAGGATGGTCTTCGAAAACCCTAAACCCTTCAATTGAAAACCAAGAATGGAATATTGGCCTGGTCCACAACCAAAGGACACACACAAACTGGATACCACAACTAATGAGACACAGCAAGACTGCACACAAATCCAAGGTGCTACAAACAATGTTCAAGGTGAATTAATACTTAAAGACATTGCAAATCTTTTTGAATGCGGCCCATGCAAAAAGACATGTAAATTGCAAAAGGAGCTTTCTAACAAGAATTTTTGGAGCTTTTTAACACATGCTTCTCTAATTTTACTAAGGGATACATAAACCCTAACATTTCTGTATACAATTTCAACCTTGCAACCTTATTCCTTGTACTAAGAAAACAGGGTTCTATGGGCACTGGAAAAGCCATTGACTAGTATTATTCTGGCTACCTATTTTGCAAAATAAATGGAGATATATTATGAACAATTAATGTCAAAATTTAATATGAAAATTCTTTTCTTTCTGTTTTTTTTTTCCTTGGATCTCTCCCTCCCAACTTTGGAAAACAAATTTATCAAAATGACTTTTTTTGGGAATCCATATCACATGAAATCAAGATCAGAATTTTATTTTTATTTTATTTTTTTCCAATTTTGTGATGTTACTACTTGAGTGGTGATTATCCATAAGTATATGTAGCCAAATTCAGCAATATTCAAAATATGAAAGTAGAAAATCTTAAGCAACCTTTCATATTTTAGGCAATTGTGGCGACTTTTGGCGATTTCAAAATTTTCGTTTTTTGAGCACTTCTTTCAAAACAAGGAATTTGTGACAGAATCTTCGTTTTCGATTTTCTTTTTCTTTTTTCTTTTTTTTTTGCAAAATGGTGAAAATTCACCACAGGAAAAATCACCGGACCACACAGCTCCTCTTGAGGAACGGGCAGCAAAGGTTTTGAACTACGGGGCAGGCAAATACTAGTAACATATCCAACTAACAGCCAACTAACAGTAAGTAACTAAACAGCGGAAGAGCCCAGTTGGTTACTGTTAGTTGGCAACTAATATCTTCTCTTTGGTGCCAGGTTCGGGGTAACCTAACCTAGTTTACTTCTAGGTTTGGAAGAGGATTGGCAGAGTGGGCGCCTCCCTCCTCTCCAAGGACACGGTGCAGCCAAAGTTTTTTTTCTTTCTCACGTTCTCTCGCGCGCGCTCGGACGCTTGCTTCCGTCGCGGCGTCGGCACCTCGTTCCTGCGATTCAGCTGTCGCCTCCGTCGCAGCAGCAGCTATGGTACGTTTCTCTGTCTTCTTTTGCCTTTCTGAAATCTCTTATTTTCTTTTTCCTTTGCTTTCTTTTTTTCCCTGTCTTATTCCTCCTTCCTTCTTTCGATGATTGTATTCCGCCGTTTCTCGGCTGTTCGATCAGCTGGTTTGTGTCCCCTTGAATGCGTGAACTTCTAGTTTCTTTGGGGATCTTACCTTTTCGGTCGACTTTTTCTGTGGCGGCCACCGATCTTTTTGTATTCTTCGGTCAATTTTGGTCTTATTTTTGGAGGTGTAAATTTTATGGCTGAAAGGCTTGGTTTTTCCTTCTTTTCTTCCTCCTTCTCTATCTCTTCATTAGGTTTCGTATCTGTCTGTGTTAGGTTGTGCTCTTTGCTTCCCCCTTCCGATGGCCTTGTTGCATCTTCTCCAGTAGTTTAAGTTCTTCCTGTCAAAAGCCTCGTGACTATACTTATGTGTCTCACTTTTTCTTGTGGACTTGTGTTCTTATGAGCGTTTTCCCTGTTCCGCAGCATTCTGTAACAAAACTTATGGAAGTTATTTGAAAACTCCTTATCCAGGGAGATGTGGTGTTGTTAGGAATCAGCCCTAATTGGTCCATAGCTGGGCCTCTGGTCAATGCTAGCTAACCTTGGGCATGGTGGCACTTCAGTTATTCTCTGTTGTTGCATGTGTTTTCTTTGGTGAGACTCATAGTATGTTAACTCTAACCATGGGTAAAACTGAGATCAGTTCATTGATGGCTACAAGTGCAATTACCTAGTATGCTGTTATCAAGGTTATGTTTTTGAGTTGTTAGAGGGCTGACAGTTCAGCTTGTCTGGTTTGGCAGACGAAACGCACCAAGAAAGCTGGAATTGTTGGCAAATATGGTGATTTCCATTCTCAGACTTGTTCTTTTTCTTTTTAAGTGTAGCCTTCTAGTGGCGGTTGCTTGCTGTAAATCTTTTGTTGAACAAGGTATATGAAATTTTTCATATGACAACATGGAGTGGAGTTTTCCTTTCTCATGATGAACAAACTTCTGTGGAGGCAGGCACAAGATACGGTGCCAGTTTGAGGAAACAGATTAAGAAGATGGAGGTCAGTCAGCACTCCAAGTATTTCTGCGAGTTTTGTGGAAAGGTATGTCCTAACCTGCACTGCAAAAATTTCTTGATCTGACAGCACAGTCAAACTGTACTGTGATGTACTTTATTCAGAATGTTTTAGCTTCTTGGTTCTGCCTACTGTTTCGTGGGCATTATATACACTCTGAATTGATGACTTTGAGTCAAGATTTGATTATCCTTTTAGTTGGAAAACTGATGAATGTATGAAATGGGCTGATTAGAGAATTTTGCAGCTAGTGCAGTAGAGGTTAGGTACTCTTAGTGCCAGGGTTCCTGAGTTCATGATTTGTATCTACAATTCTAACTGAAAATTCTTTTGCATGTCTGCAGTTTGGTGTGAAGAGGAAGGCTGTTGGGATCTGGAACTGCAAAGACTGTGGAAAAGTCAAGGCTGGTGGTGCCTACACCCTCAAGTAAGTTCAATGGATTGATTTCTTTGATGTTTTTGCATCTGAGCAGGACTTAAATCTATCAAAGATTTGTTATGGATGTATGGAAGCATAGATCATATCCAAAATATCATATCTCTCCCCTATGCATTTGGACTTGGCAGTGCAGTGGATTTGTCTACTTGCTTTTCAAGCATATCTTGAAGAGTCAATGCATGAAACCAAGGGCAAACGTGAGTTGTAGTGTGTGAAAGTTTGTGATCATCTATCATATTCACACATCAAGTGGTTTCAAAAATTATTTATTGATTGGATAATTTTGTATTGTGTGCAGCACGGCAAGTGCAGTTACTGTGCGAAGTACAATCCGCCGTCTGAGGGAGCAGACTGAAAGTTAGAATGTCTAGTTTGTGAAGCTGTCATAAGTATTAATGTGACTTTGGTTGCGCAAGTTGACTGGAATTGAGTTTTTGGATTTGTCTCCATTTTGTTAGTTTGTATGGGCTTCCCTTCATTGTGGGCATTCTTCTGAATCAATCATGTCAGTTTTTCATGCTGCAAACCCTCAAATTTGCTGCAATGATAATGAGGGGGATCAAAACGGTGGTATTCTGTAGTCTCAGGCTTTTGAATCAGTCAGCATTTGAGTAAAGATTGAGGATTGGCATGTGGAGTCTGGTTGCTCTGGATCCATTTCAAATAGGGTTCTAAATGCAAGCTCAAACTAGAATTGTTTAATGATGTGCAAGACTACTGCTATGGCACAGTTAGGCTGTGGTACTCTCCCCAAATGTTGCCTTTTTTTTTTAATTTTGGGAGAGATTTTCTTAACAGTTCTTTCTTTTGAGAGTGATGTCATGAAGTCATAATGGAAGGCTGTCATAAGGACTTTTGACATCCAGAAAAATACACAAACATAGAACCAGATAATGTGGCCATCACTTGGAATTGAAGTAGTAGTTTGCCATGTAGCTTGGTCAATATAACCTCTTCAACTCAAATAAGCTTTCACTATAAGAAAAACCAGGTTGCAAAAGGCCTTTTATTTAAGTATTTGAATACTTCATGAGTAGTTCAAGAAATTTGATGTACAATCCATCAATATGGAAAACAGAACATACTCAACGTAGAAAGGTGATACACTGTCTGCTCCTGGGTCAAAACAAATCTGCAGCAGAGAAAATTCCAAAATAACAAATTGAAAAGCATTGTTGCATAAATTTTATCAAACACCTACATGGCACAGAGATTAGTCATTACTTAGTGTCACTATTAAATCATACCCTTCATAGTGAATAGGCATAACTAGCATCCATGACTTCACACTACCTTCATAACATCCCAATAATGGCTGACAGTAACAACTACCCTCAGTCATCCCTATTGACAAATCTCCAGTCATGACTAAGCTGAAAGACTAGCTGAAAAACTTTTTCCAGTTTCTACCCAGAGGAGAACTTTCATTTGACAACTGAAGAACAGAGGAAATACAAAGAATGGTGGGTGTAGACTCAGTAAATGATAATCTGCCTGAATTCTGGGCAAACAAGTATACATGTGATTGTTGACTGCATTGCAAGAGAACCCAACTAAGGAAAATCATCTTAAAGGTCACAGAGACATCACTGAAATCTTGATATTTACTGTCATGACAGCGTGTGCTGTGAGTCACAGCTTTCATTCAAAAAACAGACACCAAACATCTTCGAAGACAACATTCTCCTGCCACTCAACCAAACATTACACTATCCTTTGTCCATTTTCTTCAATCAGGTTTGGACTACAACATTATACATGAAAGAATCCAAATACGCACTCCCAAGCTGAACAACAGTGTGATCCAGGTTTTTGAGACCCCTGGCTTTGCACAGAAAGAAAGCAGGAATTGACCAGAGAATTGCAACAGGAGAAGAGCAATGTGCAGACATACATTTCAAATGCTAAAACAAATGGGAGGTACGCAATAGGCTGCTGAACCATTTCTCCCCTGTATCATTGATTTGTGAGACCCATGCACAACCTTGAAACACTTCCTGCGATGCACAATCACATCAATAGCATCAAACTTTCATCTCACTTGACCAAAGATCCATGGCTGGTTACACGGGGATAGAGTTCTGCTAAATCTCATTTCTTTTACAGGCAAGGAGAGCAATTAAATCATGTAAACAAAAGTAAACACAACCAGCACAAAACTGTCCTTTTCTAATAAAAGTGAAGAGAATTGTGTACAACCTGTCAAGTTGCATTCCCTTAGATTGAAACACGCCACAGTTCCCTCGTGTTCCTTCAACTTCGGGCTCTATCCTTCAAGCACTGAAACTTGAAGGGTGCAATCAAGATTGTTGCAGGTTATTCAAAACATATGGTCAAGCCTTTTACCATGCATAGCTAGGTACACAACATAGATGTCTTCTTCAATCTTCTGCCACCTCTCTGCACTCTCCATTCAGAGGGCATAAAAATGTCTCAGAAGTTCATCAATGCTTGGGACTCCATGATTCCAAATCCATAAAGTCACCCCAAGATGGGTGAAAAATCCACCACAACACTCATCCTTCAATTTGTAGCTGAATGGAAAACTTGCACCATTGCAAATACTTCTGTAAGAGTGGGTAGTTGCAACAACAATGACCCATTATGATTGTTCTGTCACCATTTTCAGCATCTGCATGTGGAATCTAGCAGCATGAATTGGAAGCAGCAGTTAATAGCATTTGCAAATAATAATGCAATCTATGGTCCTCTTAATAAGATGAGTTAAAACACAACATGCCAAACCTTCATCACATGCAACCACCATGTTATGATCATTGTAACATTCAACAACAAAGTGTATTCAGCTATAGGCAGTTCCTTCAATCTTTTCCCACAAGCTGGAATGTGTAGTAACCAATTTGCATTTGATATGCACTGGTGATTTACATTGAAAAAAAAATTACAGGGGATGGAGGGGATTGAACTACATTGGACTTTTGTAACTGGTGCAAAAACCTGTCTGAAGACAACATGTTAAGAAATAATCAAAGGTATAATTTCCTTCTCAAGCATGGATGATCCCGAAAAAATCATGAGCTGAAAGCTGGATCGATATCTTTGGACCTGCCAAAACCCAAAAATCATGTCCATTACAAGAACTGACAAAATTTCACTCCAAAAGTATCTTCCTTATTAGGAGAACTCCATGCTAGCAATCAAAGTCAACTTGAACAAAAAATTTGAGTTGACACAAGAAAAGATGTGATCCAATAAATCCAACAATGACACACGTGAATGTTTAAGGACCTTCAACAAACATGTGTACGGTAGCAACTGGCTACCATAATGTCCTCACTGACTTCATTAGCTCTTTGGCAATGGGTGGAGGTCAATGTCATAAATTTTCCACTGCACTTCGTCCATTTTCCAAAGACCATGACTGACAGGAGACTTGGCCCTGATGCTCTGGCTAGTGTGAAAGAACACAGAAGAGAAGTAGACGATCGAAGAAACCAAGAAGAAAAGAGAAGCCAAATAGAAGAACTACAGGGAACCCCAAGCCAGCAAACAGGAAGAAGAGAAGACAGACACAACACAGAGCACAGTAAGAGCAATGAACTTATTGCCTGGTGGGAACAATCTTGTCAACTCTACATACAAACAATATAAACATACCTGATCATTAGCCATCTTACTGAACCCAAACTTGTTAAGCCAAATACCCTCTGCACCCTCTGCTGCTGGCAACACCACACGATCCACACGCAAAACTCCAAGCAGTCTCTCAATTGATAAAAAAAGTGCTTTACAATGCCCCTGCATCAAAAAACACCCCCACAAGTTATAATATACCCACAGATGGAAGTCAAATTTTGAAGAGTCTTCAAATTGTCTTCATGGAGGAACATGGTTCTTGCACTAGACGCATGAATGAAGGTTTACATCCAGCTGGAGAGATGAGAGAATCGATAACTGATTGGAAGCCCCACCACCAAGAACTTACCTGGCCTTGGTGCTCAAGGCTAGTTGCCACAAGCGGAACTTCTGCAAGCTGCCGCCCAAAAACACGAATAACTGCTGTGCATACCACCTTGTCACTGAAAAAACAACCACAGCCCCCATAATATGTGAGCATTGTAAACATGCAACAAATCATGGTGAGAGTCGTATATGAGCAGTATAGACATGCAAACAACATACTCAAGCATCTGTGAAAAGAAATCATCTAAATAGAATCAAACCCAAGGGTTGAGGGTTTAGGGCTACAAGATAGACTGAGAGAAATGGCAACTTACTTGCACTTGAGCACAACACAATGCATGCCACCAAATTCTTGATCTCGTAATGTCCGGCTGGAATACAGAGTTTATACTTGTCAGCATCCAAGAACAATTGCACCAATGGTTTTTCAAGCAGATAATTGGAGCACTACGGAAGTAGAACAATTACAGAAGCCAGGAACCATGTAAAAACAACAGACCCATTTGCACCTCATTGATATACATAGTAAAGGAGAAGTACCTGTAGACCATTAGGGGAATCAAATCACCTCCTGACGGTCCATCCACAATTGGGTCAAAGCATTCCTGAAATTATTCATAGAGGGAGCATTACAGCATGATACACATAGGGACTGTGACTGTTTAGGGTCTAGGGTTTAAACTTCAAATCCTAATGCTGAGCATTGTTCAATTGCACAATCTGCATCACGGGTCCCTCTTACATTCTAACCACAACACTCCTATTGATAAGCTAAAAAGTAATGGGTTTCTGTTCAAAGAGGTTAAGAAGTGCTGTACCGAGAAGATATCAACAGCTTCAGCAAGGGTCCGGCCGTTGGCAGGGTCACCCTGCCTGCCATGAAGCAGTTGCCACTCAAAATGAGGCTTACTGGATGCAGCCTGCTCATCAGCAGCAGTGGCTCGCAGCTGCCTGCTTTCCAACACTCTGCTAATAATGCTGTCAGCCAGTGGTTCAGGTCCATTAGCCACAAGCAAACTCAATATGCTGTGAATATGTTTGCAGTCTTCCCCACAGAACCACTCCCCCTCTGGCAGTTCCTGTGGAGCGGAAGCAAACATGCACAACTCATTAATGCAGTTTAGTCAGCGCATGACCAGCAACTTTCAACTGCAATGACAGTGATGCCCATTCAACAAACAACCTGCTTCTGAAACATATAACTTACATGAACTGCTAAGGTTTTATATGTCCTGAGTTTCTGGCAATTTTTCTAGAAGCAATGGGAAGACTCAGTTATGATGTTGGCTCATCCTCAAGAGACATAGCTAATATCCTCATTGAAGCTACAACAAGCTTGTGAGGGTAACCTTCAGTTCATATATTCTTGACCCCAGTACAGGAAGATAAGTGGCAGAGAGAAAAACTCACTGTGAGGTCTGCTAACCCCTGCTCCTTCAGACACCCAACATGAAACTCCCGTTCACACTGTCACCAGCAGCAGGTTATGTTACTCTCAGATATCATAGACATCAGTTCCACAAGTATTCTTCACTTCAACTCTCCTTCAGACCAACTGGAAAAGAAGTAGATGCAAAAGACTCACTTGATCGCAGAGCAGAATTGTCATTGGACCAAAACCTGTTTTGGCAAAGCTTCCTGATCTGAAACGACAAAAGATTGAATAAGTCAGAGCAACGGATTGAACCATCAGGAACACTGAAAGAGATCAAACAAACCACAGAAACCACATCACTACCACCCAAGCTACAGGACTATGCCAACCGACCACATCACACAGACCTCAGCTGTAGCATGAATGCAATTGAAATTGGGAGGTGGTGACATCAAGAGAGCACAGCCTCCACAAGAAACTTAATGACTGTGCAGGAGACAGAACATGCCAATTTGGAAAAAAAACAAGATACACTACTGTAAGATGAAAAGACAAGCAGCAAGAAGACAATGCCAGACACACCAGCACCAAAAGGTGAGATGTCAAGGTACATTCAAAACACTGCTGACCACCTGAAACCTGAACCCAAATACGTGGGCAGAGAAAAACTTACTTGCAGAAAACACAGCCACCAAGGATAACAGTTTCAGGAACCTGCAACAGGCGTGTGCAGCGACCTGTGATACGGTCCTTGGTGAGAAGAGTTTTTGTTCTCCTCTTGAGACGCTGCTTGCCCACTACCCTATGTCCATTCCCAGTTGTAGCTGATTGCTGTAGCTGACAATCCTGACAATACCAGTCGCCAGCAGGCACACTGTCCAGCCCCAAACAGTCTGCAAGCAAAATACCACTTTTAGCAGATTTTCAAGACCCCACTATCTGGTTTATGACTTTGTCCTCACATCCTACTTGGCAGTTAACCATATTATTCCCAGACAACAGGAAAAATATGCTCAAGAACTACTTAGCTCAGTCACCACAAAAAAAACAAAAAATGGTTAATAGTGTGGGTACTGATAATAGTTATCCTTCACTCACTCCTTGTCTAACTCTTCCCTTAGGAATCAACCTGGAAAGCAACTCTGTTATGCAGTGAGACCTAGTGAAAAAGATGTGGACCTTGATGATAGGCAGCAGGGCATCCATCACATAGAACCAGCTCTCCACCATCCCCACATTCATGGCAGAAGTCCACATTTTCAGCTATCGACAATGTGCCACCCACAGTCTTCACCTTATGCTGACTGGCAAGTGATTGGGCAGCCTCTCGGAGAGAACGACCATCCATCAAGTAGATACTCCCATACCTGTCCATATTGGTTATCAAAAGAGTTTTGTAAATCCAGCACCCATGTAAGAACAACCCTGGAAGATCTAACACAATCTGTTACAGGAATGGGGGAATCAAAGCTTCACAAGAGTGATCAAATCATGTTGAAGTATAATTCTGGATCATGAGTGAGAACATGGGGAAGAAAGAAACTCACGGATTCCTACGAGAACCCCAGCCTGCATGCTGCTCAAACAAGGAACAGCTGATCTGCAGCAACAAAGGGAACACTACTGTGTTTAGCGCTTTGGTCAGACTGATTGTGGTCATTCCAGGACTGCAGACCTTGCACAATAACATGTTTGAAGGACACCACAATGTGCCAAGTTGCGCATCACCAAGTTCAGCATAGTACTTTGCTGTCCCAAGGCTCTCTGAACTGTAAGCTATACAAAGAACAAAAGAAATTGATTTCTCCATGAACCCAAGAACTCACCACTTGCTGACAACAGCTGCAGCAGATGCCGGCACCTTTCTTCACTCCTGATAAGTAATTCTGCAATAACAAACCACCGTTGCGGGATTCATAAGAATTTAACATCTTGCTGCAGAACTGGACTGTATGTTAAGATCCTTTGAACCCTCAAGTAATACATATGACTACTGGCTCACAACAACAGATGCCCGCACCCCTCAAATCCCTTGGGCCTGACGATCACTTACAATAACCTAAAGCTTGATAGGAACACATGCTTCTACAGAGCAGAGTGACAGAGGGATTCCCACTAACCTGGCCCTTCACATAGTAGCCAAGCTCAATATCATCTGGCAAACCTCCTGGCAAGAAGAGAGCCTTATTGAAATTAGGGCCACTTGATTCTCTGCTCACGTTTGTGGGGGTCCGCAGCAGCTCTCTGTCCCTTCGTCCCCACAAAATGTAAAAAGAAAAATCAGGCACCTTCATGTCAAACATCTCTAGGGACAAGAAAAATCTGTACCCGAGATCCCAGCAACTCCATGCAGTGTGGGAGTTTCCAACATAGACCACTAAGACTTCACTGGAGTACAATGTTTTCATGTGGTACCTCGATAAAGCTTGCACTCCCCTGCCATCAGCAGAAGCAGGAGCAGCAGCAACAACCTTGGTTTTGATACCCGAGGTTGGTCTGAGCTTCTTCTCTGTCCTCTTGCACTTGGCACAAAGCCAATCACCTTGCAATAAGCCAGTACAGTCTGCAATATAAAACTCAGACATATGAGCATTTGAAACAAAAACACAAGTTCAGAGCAATACAGAATCTGCAGAAATTTTGGGCTATATAATGAAGCTTGTACAGAGGAAAAGAGAAAACATGCAGTGTTTTAAACATGGGCAACCGTCTCTTCACCTTCGGTTCTCTCTACTGACAGTGTAGACAAGTGTTAGCTGGCTAACAAGTTCTTCAAAAGGCATTTTAACAACACTGGTTTGCACTTGAACCCACAAGCACTTCCAGTTCATTCATAAGGTGTATGGATTTAGGCTTTAGGCTTTAGGCCTATGGGCTTGATGTAGGAAGTTTGTACACTGGTGCAATGGGTTACAGAAGGTCTACCTGGGTGGCACAAATTCATGCAGCTTGCACCACTGCAAGAGACTAGCTCACCATCCGCAAATCCACACTTGGAGCAGCAGCTCTTCTTGCTCCCGGAACTCTCACTGCAGGCTTCACCGATTGCCATCCTTAGAGCCACCAGGACATTCAACTTTCTGTCTCTTGCTTTCCAGCCAGATTCCAAAACCTTGTGAAGGGAATTCCCATTCTCAAGGAAGATGTAATCACTTGGGCGTCGTGCTGAGCTGCCAGCATGCTTCTCGAATGAAGAGACATTGACTATCTTCACAGTTTTCAACCCATTTAGCATACATTAGTCCCTCATTTCCAAATCAGTCTTGGATTCATACATGTGTTCCCAACCTCCCAGAGAGGAGAAAGAAAGAAAAAAGTCAGACAAGCATCACCAATACAGCTAATCTCCAAAACGAAAGACAACCCTAAACCCTAAACCCACAAACAAAAGAACATATATGCAGCAAACCACCTACCTGCAGGCCACCACATTCGGTGCAGTTGCATAGGATTCCCCCAGCTTGTATTATCCCAGTTAGCAGGACCTGCTGCAGAATGTCAGAAGTCAGCAATTCATCTTTGCTAGTACTGCAGAGGTTAAGCCTTATGTGCATAGACCAATCTCAGGGACGTGATACAAGGCCACAAGCAAAACACAAAACAGCATGTTCCTTCTGAGTAAATAGATATGTGAGAAAGAAGCAACACCAAGCAGCATAAGTAAGGCAATTGTCACTTTCTTCATTTGCATTTAGTGTTGGGTGGTGATTACATTCACAATCTGTTCCCTTTTGAGAATGGCTTAATACATTCATTGCTACAGAAAGTTGACAACATACTTGACCTCGGCCCACATAACGGACTCGCTGCCCTTCCAGCAACCCAGATGCAAGCAACTGCTTGGCTGTTGTCGGGACATCCTTCAGTGCACCTTCCACAGGGCCTTTCACCTTCAATCGAATCTGCAGAGAACACAAAAGGAATTCACAAAAACTGAAACCCAGATTTCCTGATAGAACATGATTTCCAGATGGTGATTCAGGCAAGCTTTAAGACCAGCAAGAAAAACTCTTCAAAACATTTGTGAAATGATTCTGGCACTCATTAATGAGATGGAAGAACAGCATACAGGGAAACCTACAGCAGCAGCAGTGACTTCCAATCAGTAGATATTCCATCACAAGAAAGAAAGACACTCCAGAAGTGTGAAATAGACAAACCTTGAAACCTGGCGATTGCAGTGGAGGAGGAGGGGTACCGACCTCCATAGCCGAATCCTGCCTTTCCATCAAGCTGCTGTTGTCTCCATCTTCATTACCCATCATCTCTAATCGGCACATATGATGGCCCTTCTTCAACACCATACACTTGCTGCACCACTTGGTCCTCGCATGCTCACACTTACCACCCAACTTCTGTATACTACTAGAGAGTCCTTCCAGGTCTGGTTTCATCTCTTCTAAGAAATGGGTGTCACTTGTCCCCTCTGTATCTAGTAAGGTTCCAGATTGTAATAAACCAGTAGTAATGCCATCCAATTGTTGAACACAAACTTCAGGTGCTTTAGATAGCACACTTATTTCCGACTCCAACTGAGACACGCCATTTGTATCATCTTGGACTGTGTCCATCACATGTTCATCCCCGTTCATCAAGCTCATAAATGAACATCCATGAATGTGTCCATCATCGACCAACTCAGCAGTAGCAGGAACCTCTGCATCCTCCTCATGCACATTCCTCTCTTCACAAACTGTACTTTCAGTCTGGGTGGTAGCCATTGGAAGAACTTCATCTTCATCCTTGAACTTCATTTCCTTCAAGCCTGCATCAGTGTCCAGTCTGTCCTTTTCTGTCCCTGCTGCTGCTTCCTCTCCAGCAATCTGTGCAGCATTCACATATTTTACCAGTGAAATCAGCATGTCTGATGTTATTAGGTTTGCTAGAAAAACATGGGCAAACTTCTTGCATTAGAAAAAGTCAGATTTTGCTCCCAAACTCAGTAAGTCTCAGAAAGAGGAGGGGTCAAAGACTCAAAGAAACACTTGGACTCACATGACACAATCCTGAGAGTGGTGATTTCTCTGGTTGATCGTCACACCCATGGTGCAATGAAGAAGACTCCGTAGAAGGCAAATCCACAGTGGCATTCAAAGAGTTCATACTGTCCTGTCCGGTGAGCAAGAAAAGAGGGGGCCTTATTGCCGCTGAAGCAACTGGTGGAGTTAAGAGAGATGGAAGTGAAGCATCAAGAGAAGGTGAAGAATTTAACAATACAGTGGCGGGACCAGAGTCTTCTACTATGGGCAGAGACAATCCGAGTGGCTTGAAAGATTCAGGTGTCCTTGCAAATATTGTACCATGGTTTGTTGGAGACAGTGATGCCCCACAAAGGTCACTCTCACTCTCTTCCCCTTTACAGGTCACTTCACGTTCTGCTGTGTTGTTCAAAAGTGGATCAAGCACCTGCACCTCAGTCTCCACTGCAGCAGATTCCTTTGATGGCAGCATTTCTTTGAACTCGACAGAACCAGTTACACATTCCTGAACTTGTTCTGCTGTGTCATTCAAAAGTGGATCTGGCGGCACCAGCACCTTAGTCTCTACTGCAGCAGATTCCTTTGACAGTGGCATTTCTTTGAACTCAACAGAACTGGTTTCACATTCCTGAACTTCATTACTCAAGCACTGAATCTTAGAAACACTGTTGAATACAAATACTTCCTTCTTAGTTTCAGAGCTGTCACTGTTATGGGTAAGCTCTGGTGGTTGCATGGGCTCCACAGAAAATGTGACACATTCATGAGTTTCCCCAGCACATGAAAGCTCAACCAAAGAAGAAACACTGTTCAAGCTAATCGTTTCCTCCTTGAGTTTAGCAACATCAATCAAAGCAGGCTTCATCACCTCCATGTTGAGCTTGACATCTTCATGAACTTCAGTGCTCAAGAATTCCACCTTATTAGAAGCACCATTCGATGCAAATGTTTCCTTCTTCATTTCACAAACCTCCTCCCTTACGATAATAGGCATGTCCCCCTCTGACCCAACAGTGCTTGACTCCAACAGCAAAGGCCCAACTTCTGCCGACAGCATGAGACAATCCTGAGCTCCACTGATGGATGACTCAGTGACCTCACCAATAGATGACTCACAGTTCAGAACATTGTTCCAATCATTTGCTTCAGTCTTGTTCTTCACAATGGGCGCATTTGCCTCCTGGGTGACCTCTACATTCTTTGAGTCCAAGAACAGCACAGGTTCTGCTTTCACAGACTCTAAGACACATTCACGTACTGTGCTCAGGGGCCCATTTACTTTGGATGTTACATGGGGGGACATAAGTGCTGCATTCTCAGTTTCAACAACCCCACTCAGAATGGGCTTCTCCACCTCCAGGGTGGTGAACTCAATGTTTTTTGCCTCCAACAGATCATCAGGCTTAAACTCCAGAGGAGCAGTGATATGACCATCAAAGCAAGAATGTGTAGTCTCAACACTGATGGTGCCAGTGGGATGAAGCATGCTCATCTCACAAGGCATTCTCAATCCTGGATGATCTTTTGCCTTTGGAGTAGACTCCACAAAATCAGTACACAAGGAGAACACGGCTGAACCCAACATCCGTTCTGCAGGAAGGAAAACTGCGTGCCTTTCTGACTTCCTGTTTGACAATCCAAAATTGATAAACCCCAATTACCCATCAGAAATGCATGATCTAGGAAGTCCCATGGGGGTTACATAGATGTAAACAAACACATCATAGCAGACAGCAAGCTCAACCCAATACTTGTTTTAAGACAGATGAAAAGGAAGAAGAAAAGAATGACATGTACAACACTAATGAAGAATACATTGGTATCTCTTCAACCAAAGGGCTACTGTATCACCCGGTCAGAAATTGGAAATCTTCTAGTAGTAGCTGTAACCCCAACAATCTACTTGCCGCAAATTCTTCCTTCGAAGGAAGAATTCAGGAGTCCCTCTGAGTTCCTACAATTTAGACAAAACCAGTTCACATCCACCCACCTTCTTCAATTTGTCTACTATTGTGGAAACATGACAGGGGTCAACCTTCAACTGGCATTTGCCCTACAACCACACTATTGCCTTGATGGCTGCTGGAACGATTACCCTTCTTGCATTAAAAATCAATTCAAGAGGATTGCAGGGAAAAGGGAACCATAAAGACATACCTGTTCTCAGTTCCATTTTCTGCATTGATGATGATGGCTGTCGCCACCTCTGTTTTACTTCCAAAAGTGGTGTCACACTCCTGGGAAAAGAGAGCATTTCTGGAATCCAACTGTATATCTGCTGCATTTTCTGACAACATCCCAATGTTCTGCTTTTTCAATGGAGTCCCCCACAACTCCTTCAAACCTCCACCACGGAACTTCCGTTTCATGTACACTTTCAAAGTCTCATTCTTCTGCACCACCCGATTGAGAAGGGGGCTGTTCAAGCCAACCTCACCATTGTTCTGCACAGTCAGGTGCATTGAGCTGGTGGTAGTACCCACTTGGGCAACATTTTCAGCAGCCTCCTTATTCGTGTCAGTGTTTTTTTCCGGCAGCAGGTCGACTGCCTCTCCTGTACTACAATGTCCATTACTGTTGCATCCGTCCTCCATTTCACTAGACAAAAAAAAGCAATCCAGCTGACCTTAGCTGCATGAGGACCGCGTGGTCATATGCCCTCTCTCTCTCAAGGACTCCAAATACTTGGAGGAACAAGATTCCAGAGCTCCTTATCATCATCCCAATCTATTATTCCACGTCGCATCAACATGTGCACTGGTACTGCTGCCAAGAACCTGCTCCACACTAAGAACTGCAACATTCTTGTAGCAGAGCTGCAAAGAGAAGAACCCCTCCTTTGTCACTGCCAACAAGTCTAAAGTGCACAACGACCACTCCAACAACCCCCAAAAACAGAAGATAAAAATAACAGAGAAGAACCAGAAACTTCACCCACCTGACAAACGTCCTTCAAATTCCACACATAGAAAAATCCCCTTGAGCATTCCACAACCCAAAAACAAAAATCCAAAACAAACCACTTCACAAAACAACACCAGCAGGCTCAAAATCAAACCTCCATAATCCAGAGATCCCGAATCCCTCGGTTTCCCAAGTGTCCTCTTTTTGCCATCAACAGTTCTCCAATCCAAACCCCTTACAACAACAAGAAAAGCAACAACAGTCCCGACAACTTCGGGAACAAGCAATCCCGAAAACCAAACATGGAAATAACTGAAGTAGCCCGGATACTTTTACTCGCACCACATCTCCACTCCTCGGATTCCATCAGAAGGCCATCAAAATTCTCACTGAATTCAAGCAAAACCCAGTACACAATCAAGCAAGAAAATCCAAAAAAACAAAACAATACAAAACACTCCGAGAGCTGTTCTTCATCTCACTGAAAAGCTTGTGATAAACACTCACACGCTCCTTTCTTTCTTTCTTTCTTTCTTTCTTTCTTTTCTTCTTCTTCTTCTTCTTCTCCTCGTCCTCCTCTTGCTCCTCCTCCTCTCAATCGTGATCCTCTTTCTCCTCCTGCTCCTGCTCCCGCTCGACTGAAATCCAAACCCTAAAGCGAGCTCCAAACCCTAACCCTAAATTTCGGCCCCAAAAAAGCCCAAAAAAAAGGGGCAAAAAGAAATTATAAGAATCCAAGAATGAGCCAAAAAAATGCACTTTCTTCTTAAACCCTCAACCCTACTCACACGTGTCAAATTTCCAATATTAATAATTTAAAAAAATTCCCCTAATATATTTAATATGTTTTAAGAGAAATTTCTATGACCAAAACAATTATAAAATATCTAGAATATGTTTTGTATAATATTCACAAAATCATTTGCAAAAGGTCTCAATAGCCGAAAAAAGAAAAAAAATTATTGGTATTTGCCAAAATTGTGGAGAATTAAACTCTCATCCCCACTATTGGGTTAGTAGCCTGTTTGCAAATACATAACACAAGTAGTGTTTTTTGTTTTCAATTTTGTGATGTTTGCTTGAGTGATGATCATCCATAAAGAATATTTAGCCAAAAATTGGCAATATTCAAAAATAAGAAAGTAGAAAACCCTTTCATGTTGTAGTAGGCAATTGTGAAGAACTTTTAGATTTTCTTTCAAATTTTTGGCAAATATGTTGTCACAAATAAAAAGAATGTTTTGCCACAAATTGTCAAAAAAAAAACATCGAATTTGTGACAAAATATTCTTTTATCAAAATATTTCTCGCAAAATGACTGAACTTTTTTTAACGAAATTAAATTAATCGTTTTGTCCATGTGGAAAAACCTATACCTAAAGCAGGCAGGCATTACCACCTAAACCCCAAGGTTTCCAGCTTGAGCTTATAGTTCCCGAGTTTCCAAAGGAGATGTGGACAATAGAGTTATTCATAGAGTCACCCTGTCTTCACACTATCTTGGGGCCTCCTTTCACCCCCTATCCTCTCTTTCAATGGCATCCGCGAAGTAAGGAGATTTTATTAAATCTCAGTATGAAATGCTGAAACTCATCAGTCAACACACAAGGTTCGAAAGTAATTATAGTAGTTGTACAGGTAAGAGCAGTGAAAATATATGTAGGAGCATTGAAGGCACTCAGGAAAAAGGAAATTGTACAGGTAAGGGCAGTGAAAATATATGTAGGAGCATTGAAGGCACTCAGGAAAAAGGAAAAGCAGGATGAAACTCAGTTTACCACCAAAATTGATGGTTTTTTCAACCTCCAGGGAATGCTAACGCACTTTTTTGCAGGTTTTCTTTGAATCTCACCCTGTGTATATGACCAAACTGAGGGTTCTGGTCCTATGTTTTCTTTACAAGAGCTGAGTAGGTTTGTGTTTCTGTATGTCTAAATGTTGGGTTCAGAAGCAAAAAGAACAATGCAAGCGGTTTGTTCACAATAATAAATCAATACAATCACACTCTCATTTTTGTCACTTGAATTCTACGCTTTTGGGTGGTGGTTGCACAAAAGATAGACACAATTCATGCTTCGAAATGAAGCATGTTGCAAAAGCTCCAATACTAAGATTTCTCTTCCGGTGTGGCCAACCTGCTCTCAGAAGCATATGGTTCCTCGAAGAGAGTTGCAGTACACCAATCTGCACACCATAGACAGTTTCCAAACATGCATGTTTCATACTCAAAACTTGCACCGCTATTTATTATCCATTTATTATTGGCTCCATCCTTCAGAGAGAAGAGACATTGTGATGCACCCAGAAAAATGGCCAAAAGTTTGGTATCACTATGCTCTATGGCCATGTCGAGTCCACTAAAGAAATATTTTCAACATCACTACGAAAGCATCCACTTGGGCGTCACCATGCTACCCACCATGTGTTTCCAATTTTGGATGTTGAATATTTATCATCCTTATGGATGTCATTTTAAGAGTAGAGCCATTATGTGATGAGAAGCTTGTTCTCTAATATTGTCACATCTTTGTTATACAATGTCTTAATTGAGTAAAAGATTCTTTTGATGTGGGGGTAACATTTTATTTTTCTTCGGGTTTGAAAATGGTGCATAGCTTGGGTTGATACCTTCACAATCTTGGTTGTCAATTGTGTCATGATACATTTGAATAATCTCCTCTTGGGATTTTATTTGAAATGACTGCAAGCACTCGAACAAGAAGAAGAAGGGAGCACTTGTGAGTTTTGTTTTTCCCAAACATGATTTGAAGGAGTTGGAAAAGAAATACATATTTTTAATCTAGATGAGTCCTAAGCATTGGTTCACACATACAAGAAGCATTTTGAACACAAATTGGCATATACCAAAGTTTGGCAACTACTTGTAAAAAAATTCTCTACTAACTTTTCTTTTTTTTTTAATGATAATATTGAAACAAAAAAGTATGGTCAAGTTGATTACAAGCTTAGGGTTTGAAGGACTTGGGTGGGAGGATTAAGAGTGCATTCATAACCTGTTCATGGCATTGTTCTTTTAGATCATTGAATGAAGCTGCAAGCTGATCACATCGAATATGATGGTCAAGTTGGAGTGGGCCTCCTGGTTTTGGATATGGCGGTCCAATTTGCTAAATTCACACCCATTTATGCACACATCCTCAAGATATCAAAGATGGACAAGGGTGTAAACCTTCAACATTTGAATTTTTAGATCTATGTTTACTTCATAACAAAAATGTCAATCTTACTTTCTTTTCTAGGAAATTTGCAATGACAAGATTATTGAAGACTTTTGAATCATGTTCTAGACATTTGTTTCTATGGAAAAAAAGAAAAAAAATCATCATGTTTCTACCATTCTTGTGACATATACCTGTTTAACAGTAGCAAGTTCAATTGTAAGAGCTTGGATGAGAAGGTCATCATTCGTGCTCTTACTTAACAACATCCCCATCTTTTGTCGTGCCCCATTCAACTGCACTGATCAAAATACATCCAAAAAATCAGCAAGTACCATGATGCAAAGAAAAACCTTTTAACAAATTTATATTCATAGGAGGCTCCATATACCCAAACCATCAAGAAATTTCCTCAAAAAACTTTCAAAGAAAGAAGATGTTCATTGCTTATAATTTAGTTAGAGATATTGATAGATAGTGTGGGTATTTGTTGGATTAATCTAAGAATTTAGATTACCTCCTTTTCCAAGATATTCCTGCGAGCTATAACACCATCAAGCCTTTTCTTTTGCATTCCCCACGAAGCTCTAAGTGCCTATATATTTGCAGAACATAATTTGTTAGCACTTGTATTATGTGTTCACTGAACTTGAATATCGAGTTAGAATCAAAAGTTATGTTCAAAGCTAAATGATGACACAGAGATCTACAAGTCGACCAACTTACTAAAAAATCATGAACCAGTTTGTCATATTGTAAACGGCGATCCACATCCATGGCTTCAAGTTGGTTTCTATGCAGAATCTCCACTGTGCGACGCTCATCATTTTTTATGGTGTTGTAACCAG
>Ga0209611_10005368_pt1 | contig 21510 bp, 17 predicted proteins | sample S1TSphgellanicum_3_FD_187693 | JGI IMG/M metagenome (GOLD analysis project Ga0209611, IMG submission 187693) | Host-associated microbial communities from peat moss isolated from Minnesota, USA - S1T2_Fc - Sphagnum magellanicum MG (SPAdes) (version 2) | ecosystem: Host-associated > Plants > Peat...
AGCGCCACTTCACCGAAGAACGCGCCCGGAGCCAGTTCGAGCAGAATCTCGCTCGAGGAGGCGGGCAGGATGATCTTCACGCGTCCGCTCAGCACCAGGAAGAGGCCCTGGCCTTCCTCGCCTGCATCGAAAATAACTTCATCCGCGAGATATTCACGCTCATGCATCAGGCTGTTGACCATGACGAGATCGCGCATGGACAAGTCCTTGAACAGCACAACATTCTTGAGCAATTGGATGCGTGGATCGCGGGTGGACGTGAAGCCAAAGGCCATAACGTCTCCCATACTAGGGAGAAACTGCCTTGCTGTCGAGAGGGGGAAAGGGGGGTGCGCTGCGGTTTGAAAATGCCTTCTCCTCGTTCCCAGAGGGACTCTGGGAACGAGGGGACAGAACTAGGGCTCAGCAGGTTCGACGATGAAATTGGTAGGCGGGCGTGGCGGGATCACCACATGGTATGTTAAACTCTGGTCGATTAAAGGCCGTGCTTGGAAGACGACCGCGTTTTTTGCGAGCAAGAAAACTAACGCAAAAACGAGGGCAACACAGACTAGTCCTAACAAAGCGCGTATCCGGCGATTTGCCATTGCGATTAATCTAACATCGTAATCACTTCTTCCAAGCTCCAAAAATGATCGCCAACCCCATCCTTCAAATCAGCACTCGACCCGAATCCGACGGCAGACGCCAAAGCCAGTGGACCAATCCGTAGATAACCAGCACCAGCGGAATCGCGCCCAGAACATCGAACGTGGTGTGATAATGGAGCATCACCATCGACACCGCCAGGACCACAAGCAGCGGAAGCGTGATGAACAGCGTCCACGGCCGCAGCATGGCGAGCGACAGCGCCACCCCGAAGCAGAACGTCGTGTGTCCGCTGGGAAACATCAGGTGCCCCGGCCAGAGATAGAAGATGCGGTTCACATGCGCCAGGAAGGTCGCCACGACCAGCGCCAGCAGCGCCCGCGCAAAAAACGTCCCTTTCGCCGGCACATTCATCGAATAGAGGCAGGCGATAAAAACCAGCGCAATCGCGAAGGGATAAAAGATCGTATACATCGCGAAAAGCTCTCTCATGCAGGGCTCAAGCTTCTCATTTTTCGACCGAAAAGTCACAAACAAATCAGCACAACCGTAGCTGCATCCCTCGTTCCCAACTTTCACTTGGGAACGCACTTGCTGAGGCCATTTCATGGCCGATCTTGTAAGGAGCGCGTTCTTTTCAGGAACACTACCTTCGCAGCTTCGCCCCCAACCCAACCAGCAGCCCAAAATAAATGCCGACAATCGATCCCACCGCCACATCGGACGGATAATGCCGATTGAGCTCCATCCGCGCCCAGACCACGGCGAGCGCGATGACCGTCGTGATCAGGCCGAGCGGCAAATCCGTCACCAGCAGCGCCACGGCGGCGCCAAAAACCGACGCGGCATGCCCCGAGGGAAAACTCTGGAATCCTCCGCTGAAGGCATAGGTGATGCCGTAAAAACCGTCGGGCATGTGCGCGTCGGGACGGGGCCGGCCCAAGGTCAGCCGAAAGCAATCGTCGAACAGCCCGGCCAGCGTCCCGCCGAGGAAACAGATCACCGCGGCTCGCCGCCACGCGCTGCTTTTTGTCGCCACGCCGTAAAACCAGATGGCCAGCGCCAGCGGCACGTTGTAGGTCGGGTAATCCCCCAAGGTGCTGAGATACCACGCCACGTTTCGCGCCATGATTTCGTGGCCGCGACACCACCAATAGACCGTCTCCAGCAATTGCCGGTCATGGGGCCAGATCAACGCGCCAATCGTCAGGGCCGACACAAAGATCGCGAACGACTGTATTTTCCGCGTCTTGAACAGAGCCCATGCCCCGCGCAGCACCGTCCGCCCCTGGGCCACGCTGGCCATGACCACGCGCGGCCCGCAAAAAGATTTAACCTTCACCGATTAGGGTTTAGCACAGCATGGTGGCCCGGACAACTTGTTGTCCGGGTTCCGCGAAGCGGAACAGGAGGTCACAGACAACTTACGGCGTTATCATCACGCCGATCCCTTCCCCCAGCTCGTAAAACCGAGCTGAACTCCAACTCCACACCAAAGCATTCTCAGCCAACCCGGCGACAACCGGATTGTTGTGCATGTACTCGATCTTCTCGTTCAGCTTTTCATCTGAATCGACGTTGTAATCATAAAAACGTGCCTGCCAGATCGGACATCCCTGCGGGCAAAGCTGCTCATAGCGACCAAGTTCCCTCTTGAAGAACTCCTTGATTCGGTACGAACTCGTCTTCTTCCAAACTTGCACAAAAGGACTGATCTTGAAATCTTCTCCACCGCAAATCAGGGCATGAACGTGATCGGGCATTACCACAAACCCTGCGCAGGTTGCCGCATGCTCCGATAAACACTTTTCCAGGACAGCAATGACGATATCGCGAGTTTCACCCGAATCGAGAAATCGGCGTCGTTGGTGCGTCGAAAACGTTAGGAAATGAGTGTGTCCGGGAAGATCGAGAACCTGACGTTTGGGCATCTACTTAGTGTGCTTGGGAACACAATCGAAAGGGACTGTGGAAGCTGCCGGTGACCTCCTGTTCGCCCCGCAGTGGCGGGACGAACCCGGACAACAAGTTGTCCGGGCCACCTGCCTTTACTTCTTCGCCAGCAGATCACGGATTTCCATCAGCAGCTTCTGGTCGGTCGTGGGCGCAGGCGGCTCGGCAGGCTTTTCGGCTTCCTTGCGCTTGAGGCTGTTAACGCCTTTGATGACGAGAAAGATGACCGCGGCCACGATGATGAAATTGATGATCGTGTTGATGAACGCGCCGTAGTGGATGGCCACCTCGGGATGGTTTATTCCCGCCGCCCCAGCCCCCGTATAAGCCTCGGCGATGACGAACTTCAGCGACGAAAAATCAATGCCGCTCAACAGGTAGCCGATCGGCGGCATGATCACGTCCTTGACCAGCGAGCTGACGATTGCGCCGAAGGCACCGCCAATGATCACGCCAACCGCAAGGTCAACGACATTGCCGCGTGAAATAAACTCCTTGAATTCTTTGGCCAGGCTCATGCGATTTAAGTAAGCAGATGGCCCGGAATGGACAAGGCATTTTTACCTCCAAACAAAAGCTTGCTCCCTCTGGCGCTTTGGGTTGTAATGACCATCCGCGTTTAACAGCATCGGCTTTGGCCGTGCGGCGCGGAGGCAACCTTTAACCCTATTCCGCCTAGGTTAAGGCGGTTTTGTTGTCTTTGGATCAGTCGTTAGTACGGAACGGTAGATGCTGTAACAGTTGATACCACCTGGTAACGGTACATCCCAGTACCCCCCCATGGCGCCATATCCAACCGGCGCCCTTTTAAAATCCCATGAGCTCATCCATGCAAGAATTGTTAGGGAAAACGATGAAGTCGTTTTCCGAAGGCAGTATCGTCAAGGGACGCGTCCTGCAGAAACGCACCAATGAAATCCTCGTCGACATCGGCTACAAGTCCGAGGGTGTCATCAGCCTCAGCGAATTCGAGGACGGCGAGCCGCTCGAAGTCGGCACCGAAGTCGAAGTCCTCCTCGAACGCCTCGAGAACGACGAAGGCATGGTCGTCCTCTCCAAGGAAAAGGCCGCGCAAAAGCAGAACTGGGAAAAGATCGTCCAGATTTTCAACAACGGCGGACTCATCACCGGCAAGGTCAAGGCCGTGGTCAAGGGTGGACTCATGCTCAACGTCGGCGTCGAGGCTTTCCTGCCCGGCTCGCAGGTCGATATCATCGCGCCGAAAGATCTCCGCATTTACGAAGGCAAGACCCTCGAATGCAAAATCGTCAAGCTCAACGAGGAACGCAAGAACGTCGTCCTCTCCCGCCGCGAACTGATCGAGGCCGAACGCGCCGAAAAGCGCTCGAAGCTCCTCGGCGGCATCGAAAAGGGCGGCACGGTCAAGGGCATCGTCAAGAACATCACCGACTTCGGCGCCTTCATCGACCTCGACGGCCTCGACGGCCTCCTCCACATCACCGACATGAGCTGGAGCCGCCTCAACCACCCGAGCGAAATGCTCAAGGTCGGCCAGGAAATCGAAGTCCTCGTCCTCGACATCGACCGGGACAAGGAACGTGTTTCCCTCGGCCTCAAGCAGAAGACCGACAACCCCTGGGACAAGATCGCCGAGAAATACCCGGTCAATCTCAAGGTCAAGGGCAAGGTCACCAATCTCGTCCCCTATGGCGCATTCGTCGAACTGGAACCGGGCATCGAAGGCCTCGTCCACGTCTCCGAGCTCAGTTGGACCAAGCGCATCGCGCGTCCCGCCGATGTGCTCTCGCAGGGCCAGGAAATCGAAGCCGTGGTGCTCGGCGTCAGCAAGGAAGACCAGAAGGTTTCCCTCAGCGTCCGCCAGCTCGACACCAATCCCTGGGAAGTCGTCACGGGCAAGTACCCGACCGGCACCCGCGTCAAGGGCAAGGTCCGCAACCTCACCGCTTACGGCGCATTTGTGGAACTCGAGGAAGGTATTGACGGCATGATCCACGTCTCCGACTTGTCGTGGACGAAGAAGATCAACCATCCCTCCGAAGTGCTCAAGAAAGGCGACGACATCGAGGCCGAAGTGCTCGAAATCGACAAGGCCAACCAGCGCATTTCGCTCAGCCTCAAGCATCTCTCCGACGATCCGTGGAAGTCCATCGAATCGCGCTACAAGATCGGCGATCTCGTCACCGGCAAGGTCAGCAAAGTGGCCAGCTTCGGCGCCTTCATCCAACTCGCCGACGAAATCGACGGCCTCGTCCACATCTCGCAGATCAGCAACGATCGCGTCGAGAAGGTCAAGGAAGTGCTCAAGATCGGCCAGGAAGTTTCCGCCCGCGTCATCAAGGTCGACAAGACCGAGCGCCGCATCGGACTCTCCATCAAGGCCGCCGACTACACGCCCGAGCAAATCGAGCGCGAGAAGGAAAACTACGAGGCCCTCAAGCCCGGCGAAGAACTCAGCTCGATGGAAGCCGCCTTCGACCGCGCCGAAGAGGACTACCGCCCCGGCGACGCCAAGAAGACCAAATAAGGTAGCCGTCGCGGGCCCTCGCGACGGTCAGCTCAAAAAAGCGCGGACAGCGAAAACTGCCCGCGCTTGTCCCGGCAATATGAAATGAAAGCGCTTTACGAAGAGATGTGCCGGCGCTTTCCAGAGGTTCGACCGTTTATTGGCGAGGACGAAGACCTTCCTTACCTAGTGATGGGCAGCCTCGCCAGTTGGGTGAGGAGTCTGCCAGCCGATCAAATTTCACCTCAGATCATCGCCCGCGTGGGTGACTTCGCTGAGTGGTGTTTTAACTTTCCGCGAGGCGAATCTGCGGAAGACGACATCTTGACGATGTGGCAGGTCGCGTTCTTTGAAAAAATATTTCGCTCTCCGTCATCAAGGCTCCTGATTCCGCATCTGGTGACGAAGGCCCACCTGCTCTCCAACGCCGAATACCTGAAGGCGTGGGTCGAGCCGGACGATTACGAAGCCGCTCTCAAATTGTTTGGGTAAAGAACGCCCGCATCGTAACGCAATCGTCACACTTGCCTTGTGACAATTCATGTTACAAAAGTGCGACATGGGGAAACCCGGTCGCGCTTTTTTGCGTCTTGATGTCGTTCACTGTGCCATCTAGCAATCAAAAGAACGTCGGACGCTCGAGGTTCTGCCAAAGTTCCATTTGCCGGTTATGACAAAACTTCCATCGTCGCCACTTCCTTCTCGCGCTCCCATTTCCGCGCCGTTCCTCTGGAACCGCATCAGCCTCGATTTCGCGCGCCGTGATTTTCTTCCCGCGCTTCCCACGGCATTTCTCTGCTGGTTTTTGACCATTATCTTTTCCGTCTCTCTCGCCGCCCTTATCTTCCGCGGTCCGCTCGCGCCCTATCTCCCGCTCGGCATTGGCATGAGCCTCGGCACCGCCATCGCCGTTGGCTTGGTCACCACGCTGACCAGCTCCATCCCCGGCTGCATCGCCATCCCCAACGACCGCACCGCTCCCATGCTCGCGCTCCTGGCCGGGTCGATTGCCGCCGGTTTTTCGGCGGGCGATCCCAGCCTGCTCCCGACCTGCCTCTCCGCCCTTTTTTTAGCCACCGCTCTAAATGGAGTCATCCTTTGCCTGCTCGGTTATTTTCGGATGGGCATCCTTGTCCGCTTTTTGCCTTATCCCGTCGTGGGCGGATTCATGGCGGGCGCGGGCTGGCTTCTGGTCAAGGGAGCGTTCAACGTCGCCACGGGCTTCGACTTGCATTTTTCCACGGCGCCGCAACTTTTCGCTCGCGGCACTTTCCTGCACTGGGCGCCCTCGCTGGCGGTCGCGCTCGCCTTGGTCATCGCGACGCGGCGCAGCCGTCACTTTCTGGTCATCCCCGGCATTGTCGTCATGAGCTTCCTCATCTTTTACGCCAGCGCCTGGTTTGCCGGCCTGAGTTTTCCCCAGCTCCGCGCCATCGGCTGGTTGCCGGCTCCATTTGCCTTGGCGATCTCATGGCATCCCATTTCGCCCTTGCTTCTGCCCGCGACGCACTGGCCGACCATCGCCGGTAACATCGTGACCTTTGCGACCATCGTGCTCGTCAGCGCCATTTCACTGCTGATGATCTCCAGCTCGGTGGAAGCTTCCGCCCGTCTTGAGGTCGACGCCGATCGCGAGCTCGAATCCGCCGGCCTTGCCAACCTGGCGTCGCTCGTCGCCGGGGGCTTCATCGGCTTCCACTCGCTCTCTCTCACCAGTCTTGCCCTGCGCATCGGACCCAACAGCCGCTGGGTCGGCTTGCTCACCGCCATCGGCACGGCGGTTACGCTTTTCCTGGCGCCCCAACTCGTCTCCTACCTGCCCGTACCGCTGCTCAGCGCGCTGCTGCTTTACCTCGGCCTGAACTTCCTGACCGAGTGGCTGTTCGATTCTTTTTCGCGCATGCGCCGCTCCGATTACCTCATCATCGTCCTGATCCTCTTCTTCGTCGCCTGTTCCGGCTATCTCATCGGGGTCGGCGTCGGCCTCGTCATGGCGGTGGCGCTCTTTGCCTTGCGCTACAGCATGATCGACGTGGTCAGGCTTGAGCTCAGCGGCGCACAACATCCCAGCAGCGTTGATCGCACGGCGGACGAAGTCGCGCTCCTGCGTCCGGTCCGCTCTTCCATCCATATCCTCAAGCTCCAGGGCTTCATCTTTTTCGGAACGGCCTACAGTCTGTTACAACGCGTGCGCGCCCGCACTCATGCCGCCGATCTGCCCCCGCTCCGCTATCTCATCCTCGATTTCCGCCACATCACCGGCGTCGACAGCTCAGCGCTCGTCTCGATGGCCAAGCTTCTGCACATCGGCGCGCAGTCCGACTTCACCACGCTTTGCACCGGCGTGCCAGCCTCGGTTTTGCCCACCATGAAGCGCGATGCCAGCGTCAGTGAAGGATTCACTTTTCAACCCGATGTCGATCACGCGGTGGAATGGTGCGAAAACCGCGAGCTTACCCTCCTGAATTCTCCCGTCGAGCCGGCGCCGGTCGACATCCTCGACGCGCTGGGCAAAGCCATCCCCGGCCGGCCGGAAGTCGTGCGCGCGCTGGCCGGTTATTTCGTCGCGCAGGATATCGCCGCCAGCATTATTCTCGCCGTGCAGGGCGACCGGACGAAGGACCTGTTTCTCATCCAAAAAGGCCGCATCTCCGCGCTGCTCAAGGCGCAAAACGGCGACGTCATCCGGCTCCGCACCATGGGCCCCGGCTCGATCATCGGCGAAATGGCCATGTACCTCGGCCTGCCCCGGACAGCCTCGCTCATCGCCGAGTCCGACAGCATCGTCTGGCGCCTGACCCCCGAGGCCCTCGCGACGATGGAGCAAAAAGATCCCCACTGCGCCTCCGCGCTCCACGAGATTCTTGCCCGCACCCTCGCGGCCCGGTTCATCAAGGCCAACGAACTCCTCGAAATCACCCTGCGCTGAACCGTAGCCGCGCTCGTGAGAGCACGGATGAATGGCGAACGCACCGCAAGACCGTCCGCCGTTTCACGACGGCGGCTACCACTGACCCGACTCGTCTCTTTTCTCTCAGTTTTCGGTTGCCAGACCCGATAGCGGAAAGAGGCAGTAAACTCACCTTAAACACAACCTTCAAAGAACTGGAACAACTATGAAACATGCTCGGAACTTCTCAGTAACCTTATTCGCGGCCCTCGTGGTCGGAATCCTCTCCCAGGTCATCCCGGCCCACGCCGACAACGCCGACCTTGATTTCACCCTCGCCAACAAAACCGGCTACGGCATCAAGGAGATCTACATTGCTCCCAGCGCCTCCACCGATTGGGGAGATAACATCATCAGCAAGCCCATGGAAAACGGCGACGAACTCGCGATCACCTTTGATCCCAAGGCCCAGGCCGAACATTGGGACATCAAGATCGTCTGGGTCGACGAAGGCGCCGATGTCGTCTGGAAAAATTGCAAGCTGAGTGAGATCAGCAAGATCACCCTGCACTATAACCGCGACACCGACGAAACCTCCGCATCCACCGAGTAAGTTTTTTTTACGCTCACCATGGCGTGTGCGGGACATATCCCGCGCACGCCATTCCATTTTTCGTTTTCAGTCATCCTGAGCGGAGCGTAGCGAAGTCGAAGGATCAGTTCCGCTCCTCTGAAAAAGACCGACCGAACTGATCCTTCGACAAGGATGACGGATTGCTTTGAGAAGGGGTTTGCAGAGGACTCTGTAAGGGCGCACTAAGAAAGCTGCGATATTTAGATCGCCCTTTCAGGGCTGGGGCGCTAAGGCATGTTTTCCCAGGGCGTTGCCCTGGGCTTAAGTTAGGACGCCCCGTTGGGGCTTCTGACGATGCCTGCCTTAGTGTTAACGCGCCCTAATGGGGCAAATGCCTCTTTTCTGGCATGAAACTTGGTGTAGGGTACCTGCTTTATGGACTACGATCTCATTGTCATTGGTGGCGGCCCGGCGGGTTATGTCGGTGCCATTCGCGCGGCCCAGCTTGGGAAAAAAGTGGTGTGCGTCGAGATGGAACGCGCCGGAGGCACCTGCCTCAACTGGGGCTGCATTCCGACCAAGGCCCTGCTCAAGAGCGCCGAGATCAAGCAGCTCCTCGGCCACGTCGGCGATTACGGCCTCTCGATCTCCGGCGAAATCGGTTTCGATTTTGCCAAGATCATGCAGCGCAGCCGCAGTGTCTCCGACCAGATGGCCCGCGGCATCGAATATCTTTTCAAGTCCAAGAAAATCGACTACGTCGTCGGCAAAGCCCAAATCCAGGCTCCTGCGGAGGGCAGTATCAAAAAAGTCAACGTCACCGGCGCGGACGGCAAGACGCAGACTCTCACCGGCAACGCCATCCTCATCTGCACCGGCGCAAAAGCCAAGGCGCTGCCCGGCGTGAAAGTCGATGGAGTCAAAGTCATCACCAGCCGCGAGGCCCTTGTCGTCAAAACGGCGCCCAAGTCGATCCTCATTCTCGGCGCGGGCGCCATCGGCTGCGAGTTCGCCTACTTCTTCAACGCGTTCGGCGCGAAAGTCACCATCATCGAAATGCTCCCGCAAATCCTGCCGGTCGAGGACGCCGAAGTAGCCGAACTCCTCAAGCGCAGTTTCACCAAGCAGGGCATCGAAATCTTCACCGACACCAAGGTCGAAAAGACCGAAGTCCTCGACCATGGCGTCAAGCTCACCGTCGCGGGCGGCAAGACCTTCGAGGCCGACCAGCTTCTCGTCGCCATCGGCGTCGAGGCGCAGACCGAGGGCCTGTTCGGACCGGGCCTCAAGCTCGAACTCGATCGCGGCTACCTCAAGACCAACGAACGCTACGAAACCTCGGTCAAGGGCATCTACGGCGCGGGCGACATCATCGGGCCGCCCTGGCTTGCCCACGTCGCCTCGCACGAAGCCATCGAAGCCGTCGAAGGCCTGTTCGTTCCCGGCAAGAAGCCCCACAAGGTCACCATCTTCCCCGGCTGCACCTACTGCATCCCGCAGGTCGCCAGCGTTGGCCTCACCGAGAAAGCGGCCAAGGAAAAGAACATCAAATACAAGGTTGGCAAGTTCCCCTACAAAGCGAGCGGCAAGGCCGTTGCCGCAGGCGATTCCGAGGGCTTCGTCAAAGTTCTGCTCGGCGAAAAATACGGTGAGATCATCGGTGCGCACATCATCGGCGCCGACGCGACGGAACTTATTGCCGAGTATACTTTGGCCATGAGCTCCGAACTCACCGCCGACGAGATCAACGCGACCATCCACGCCCACCCGACCCTGGCCGAGATGGATCACGAAGCCGTCCTCGCCGCCGAAGGCCGGCCGATCCATATCTAAGGGTCAGATTCCGTCCTGGCCCCGATTGTCGCCGCCCGCTCCAAACGAAGCGGCGACCTTTTGAAAGGCGTTGAGCCTTAGTCAATATTGATAAAAATCCGCGTGCCGTCGTCCCGAGTCCGCCAGAAGCCATGGTGGTTCTGATTGAGGATATAGGCATGATGAACGCCGTGGTCATCCCAGTAGCCATCATGGTCATGCGACCAGGCATCGTGATGATCGTTGGCCAGGGAAGTCCCGAGAGCAGTCCAACTGAGCATTGAAACCGCCGTCAGCATCAAAAGTCCGCGCGTTAAGCGAGAGGTTAGATTTTTCATAGTGGAAGATGTGCTTGCACGAGACATGCCAGATCGCGCTTTCGTCTTAGTCCGCTGGACATGAATGTCTTACCGTTATCGCGTAATCTTTTGATCCCGCCGGTATTAGGCAAAACGCCTCGGCCCAGCCGACTAAACATGCAAAGCGCGGAACTTTAGGCCATGGCCATGACGGCCTGCCTTTTCCTTCGTCTCGCAAAGGTGATTTTTCGGTTAGTCTTTCTCTCGAGGTGGAAGTTTCCGACGCCCCTCCTCCTGACTTCTGTTGAGCCTCGTCTCCTCAACGATGCGGATGTCGGGATGTTTTCGGCTAGACGATACCCCACGCCACGAACGGTCTCAATGTGTCCGGCCATGGGACCGAGCTTATTGCGCAATCGCGTCATATGCGTGTCGATGGTTCGAGTCAATGTTGACCCGGTCTGGCCCCAGACGGCATTAAGCAACCTATCACGTTTGATCACCTCTCCGCGATGATGGATCAAAAAGACGAGAAGCTTGAATTCGAGAACGGTCACCGGGACCGGCCTATTGAGGATGGTCATCGCAAACTGTGCTCGATCAAGGACGAGATCGCCAAAGCTCAGTTTCTCCTCGGCGGGTGGCTCCTCCAGGTTCCGCCGGATCGAATTTCTGATGCGCAACACCGCTTCGCGCGGATGGAAAGGCTTGGCGATATAATCGTCCGCGCCTGCTTCAAAACCGACAATCCTGTCCACCTCTGTCGCGTTGGCTGAAAGGAGAATCGTCGGTATGTGGGCCGTGGAAATGCCCTGCTTGAGCAGGACGCAAAGCTCGATGCCCGGAATATTTGGCAAGGTCGAATCCAGCAGGATCAGCGAAGGCTTCTCGATTTGGGCCTTGGCCAGGCCGACCGCCCCATCCTCGGCGGCGATCGCTTCAAATCCCATGTCGGCCAACGGTTCGCGCAAGGCTTGGATGACATCTGGATACTGGTCCACGATGAGTATTTTACGCGGCATGGATCACTCCGTTTTTGGGCTCTAAATCTCGAAGCCGAAATAATTGTCCTCGTCAGGTGCAAAGATTTGGGGCAGCGGATGGGGCATTTCCGCGGGTTCATTCGAGGCAGCAGGGAGGGCCGACTTATTGGAATTACTCGTTAGTTCGTGCGAGGTCTCGTTCTCGTCGGGTTGGAGGCGCTTCATAAAATATATAATTCCTATAGAATTACTATATTATGGCGCCGAGTCAATAAAAAAGTAGCTGGCGCAGACCTAGTCCGCCAAAAAATTGACACGCCGCTGGACCTGCTCAAGACTCGTTCGCCCGATGAAATTCTATAAATTGGAGGACGTTGTCCCGAGCAGCGACGAACGGGTCTTCAAGGCTTCTCCGGTTGGCAGGTGCGTCTACCTGATCGTCTTTTCCGCTCTGGCCCTGGCCTCGCTTCTCACGGCCATTCATGGTGGTTTCCATCATGACCGAACGCAAATCCCTTCCACGTTTTTCTACATGATCGCTGTCGTCCTCGCACTTTGCGCCTGGTACGCCTTCTCCGTCTTTCGCGCCAGCCTGAAACCGACGAACTGGCTCCTTCGCTGCAGCAGCAGCGGAGTGATCATCAAATACCGTTCGTATCTTAACTGGCGTTTCCCAACCGATGACGTGCAGGCGGTTGGCCTCGACTACTCCGAAATCGCGTGGGCCCGCACCGTGAAAGAAAAGCGTTTCACTCCCAGCATGGACAGCAAGGGCGGAACGGAGGTCCATTTCTTAACCTATCTCGACCTTGGCCTGAAAAATCCCGACACCTCCGCCCTCGAAGCCAATTTGCAGCGCGAACGCAGTCTCTCTCCGGATGGAATGGTCACGACCCGCGACTATCCCGTCAGCGTTTCAACCGGTGGAATCATCGAGCTGCGTTGGACCGGCGGCATCAGCCCGTCAGACGCCGAGGCAATCAAGTATCTCAGTCAACACGTCCAGATCAACACCGCGGAAAAACGAACCACTGACCTGGTGCATCACCGCAATCTGACGCCCGAACAGGAACGGGGCAAAATCATCGAGCTCGCCCAAAGCGGCGACCGAATCGGCGCTGTGCAATTGACGCGGGAGATCTACGGTTATTCGCTGACCGAAGCGAACGACTTCGTCGACAAGCTGATGGGTGATGACTGACCCCGCCAAGTCGCTATTATGCAGTTGACCCAGCCACGACAGGTATCCCTGTGGTGACCGGGTCAACCTTGCGCTAAGCCCTAATCAATATTGATAAAGATCCGCGTGCCGTCATCGCGCGTCCGCCAGTAGCCATGATGATTTTCATGGAGGATGAACGCATGATGAACGCAATGGTTGTCCCAGTAGCCATCCTTGTCATGCGACCACGCATCGTGGTGATCGTCTGCCAGGGAAGTTCCGAGGGCAGTCCAACTGAGAAGCGAGACCGCCGTCAGCATCAAAAGACCACGGGTTAAGCGAGAGGGTAGATTTTTTATAGTGAAAAAGTTAATCGCACGAGCATACCACATCGCTCTATCTTCCGAAGTTGCTGGATATAAACGTATGGCGATTATGGTATTGTTTCGGTGGTTCTTCTTTAGTGAGCAAAAAGCATGGGCGTGGCAACCCGACCTTGCAAAGCGCGGAACGAGAAGGTACGAACCATTCCTTTATCAATCTCTCAATGACTCTTCGCAAAAAGATTAAAATCGCCAACACAGTTTGTGTCGTATCGTTTGTGTTGTCGGTGATAATTCTCTTTTTTTACCCGAAAGTTTCAGATCTCTTCTTTTTTTTAGGAATTATTAGTGGTTTTCGTGCTGCCAGATGGGGAAAGCAAGTACGCTTGGAGGAGAGTCAGGAGGCCGACCTAGCCCGTCCATTACTTAGCAATTCACTCGGTCGCAAATTAACGTGGGGATGGCTGATGTTTTACATCCCGTTAACTGCCGGTTTATTGTTTTTAGGCAGCGCTAGGCTCTATGAATGGCATTTATTCAGGGATCATTCCGTCGAGGTTTCGGGCTTCGTAACTGAAAAAGATAAGGCCAACATTGGGCTACGTCCGCTCAGTTTAACCTACCACTATTACGCTGAAGACGGAACGCGTTATGAGCGTCAGGAAGAAGTTAACGCTGGAACATGGTATTCCTTAAACGAGGGCGACATGATTTCCGTCAAATATCTCCCTGGTAGGCCTTGGGAGGGTCGTATTGATTTTGGGAATGAACAGCGAAATGAGGGCGGTGCGGCATTTTTTGAGCTTTGTCTCGGAATTGTAATTTTTCTCTGGGGCACATGGGCATTTTTTTACTATTTAAAGAAATTCCGGTGAGAGCGGCTCAATCGTTAGATTATTTTAGAGCGAGATGATGTCTCCCCATCACTCCACCACTTCCACTGGACACTTCGGTAGCACGGCGAGGAACGCTTTGCCGTAGGGCTTCGTCAACACGCGATTATCGAGAATCACCACGATGCCCTTGTCCTGCTGCGTGCGGATGAGCCGTCCCACGCCCTGCCGGAATTTCAGGATCGCCTCGGGCAGGGAGAACTGCCGGAACGCGTCGCCGCCCTCCGCGATGATCCGTTCGCACTTCGCCTGGGTGAGGGGATGATCCGGCACGGCGAACGGCAGCCGCGTCAGGATCACGTTGCTCAACGCCTCGCCCGGCACATCGACGCCCTGCCAGAATGAATCGGTGCCGAACAGCACGGAGTCGCGGTCGTCCTTGAATTTCTGCAGCAGCCGATGCCGCGGCAGCGAGCCGCCCTGAACGAGGCAGGTGATTTTCTCGCTCCGGAAAAACGAGGCCAGCGTATCGGCCAGCTTCTGCATCGTCTGGTAGCTCGTGAACAGCACGAACGCCTTGCCCTGCGTCATCGAAACAAAATGTTTGATCCAATGCGCCAGCGCGCCTTCGTATTGCTCGCGTGCCGCCGGTTCCGGCATTTTCTTGGGAATATAAACCTTCATCTGCCGTGCGTAATCGAAAGGCGAATCGACCTGCAGCGTCGTCGCGTCCTCGCCGCCCACGCGATTGACGAAATAGCGCAGCCCGTCGCCCACCGCGAGCGTTGCACTGGTCATGATCGCCGTGTTGTCGCGTCGAAATAGCAGCTTTCGCAATTGCGGCGCCACGTCGATCGGTGCGGCGGTGAGAGTCAACTTCGTGTCGCGCTTTTCGTAGCGCTCGATCCAGTAGACATGGTCCTCGCGCTTCTGATCGAGAAATTCACCCAGCCCCACGCGCATGCCCTCCACGCGCCGCGCTGCTTCCTGCACTTCGGCCTTGAAGACCTCGTCCTCGATGTCACGCGCCGCATCGGCCAGGTTGCGATAAAGCCGGGTGAGGGGAAGATCAAGCGAGTTCTCCGCGATGCCCGGCTCGCGCAGGCGCAGTTCCTTGCTCCGCTTGAAATCGAGCGACCGCTCCAGCTTGTCGAAGAAGAGATCGGCCGTGTCCTCGGCCTCCAGCACCAGCTTCATCGCCTCGGCATCGCGTAGCGTATTAACGAGTCCCTTCTGCGTGCGTGGATGAAACAGCCGGTGCAGCAAATAACGCAAACTGCCGTGGGAAATCTCAAGGCCAAGATGGCGCGCCGCCACGCTTTCGAGCGTATGCGCCTCGTCGAAAATCACGAAGTCGTTGTGGAAAAGATAACCGCGCTCCGTCAGCTCGCCCTCCGCCCCGGCAAGAAAATTGAAGAAAAGCGAATGATTGAGCACCAGCACCTTCGCCACGTCGGCCTCCTTGCGCGCGCGTTGGTAAAAGCATTCCGTGCCCATGCCGCAGGTGCGCTGCGTGCAGACATGCGGCTCGCTGCAAACCTGCTGCCACACCGCCGGGTCCGGCGCGGGATCGAGATCGGACAGCGTGCCGTCGCGCGTGCGATGGCTCCATTCCCAGATCCGCTTCATCTCGTCCTGCTCGCGCGAGGCGAACAGCTCCCCGCCGTGGCTCATCGCGCGTTGCAGCCGCAGCGGGCAAAGATAATTCTGGCGGCCCTTCAGCAGCACCGCCTTGAATTCGGTCGGCAGCAGCTTCTGCACAAGGGGAATGTCCTTATAGAAAAGCTGCTCCTGCAAATTGATCGTATGCGTCGAGACCAGCGCCTTGCGGTTCTCCGCCAGCGCGTGAAAAATCGACGGTACCAGATAGGCGAGACTCTTGCCCACGCCCGTGCCCGCCTCGACGATCAAGTGCGTCCGGTCCTGGCACGCCTTTGCCACCGCCGATGCCATCGCCTGCTGCTGCGGTCGGTACTCGAACTGGCTCGACTTGGCCAGCAGCCCGCCCGGCCCAAACGCCAGGTTCACCTGCCGCTCGAACTCCGAGGGAAAATCATCGCGCGGCGCAATCATGAATCGCTGACTTTACCGCGAATTTCGCCAGTGCGTAGCCAAAAAAAGAAACGTAACGGGAAAAGAAAAGCGGCGATTGCATTCTCCCGGCAACACGCTTATGATTTCCGGCTCGCGTCTACACACCCCATGGAGTAGCGGTTAGCTCACCTCCCTTTCACGGAGGTAGCACGGGTTCGAATCCCGTTGGGGTGACGCGGCGACGCTAAAAGTTAAGTCGGACTCCGCCGGTGGCCGCCTGGCCAAAGAAGGTTTCGCCACCCGCCTCGGTTTCGTAATCGACGAACAGTGTAAGATTGTTGGTGATTACCGCGTCGATGCCAAAATCAAGCAACGCATTGTCGCTGTCGCCCGGGGTGGTCAGCACGGAGAAGCTTCCGCCCGGCAAGCCTTCAAATTGGCTGGTGATGGAGTTGCCGCCATCGAGAAATTCGTGCTGCCAGTAGGCGCTCGCATGAGGAGTTACGACGAACGAGCCGATTTTCGCGTTATAACTTACTGCCCCGCCCAATCGGCTGCGGAAAGATTCGGCCGACTGGCTGTTAACGCTTAAGTTGGCCGCGCCCGCGCCGCTTTCGTTGAAGCTGTCGATGCCGAGATTCACATAAGTAAGACCGGCACTCGGCCCGAAAGTCCAGTTGCCCTGGTGGAAGTCATAGCCGCCGTCGAGATCGCCGCCAAATTGGTCGCCGCTTGGAGAACCTGTTGCCGTGCGATTAACTCCCGGAATGACGATGTCGCGGTCCGTGGAATAATCATTGCGCGTGTAAGTGAAAATTCCGTTGGCGTAAAACCCCTGTTTGTCGGCGTAGGTCGCGAATATTCCCGGCGTGTAACTGTTGATGTGCGCCTTGCTCCCTTCATTATCGAGATCGGCATCTGTATGGCTGTAGCCGAAAAATGCGCCAACGCGAAAATTCTGGGCAATGAGATAATCAGCGCCACCGCGCACCCGGCCCGTGGTGTAATTGGAGTGGCTGACATCACTGTTGCTGTCAACATCAGCCAGATCGACTCCGCCGTCGACGAAGCCGTTCCACCGGTTCAGGGTTTGCTCGGGTGTCACATCTTTCATTTGTTTGCTATCCGACATATCAACGCCGCCCAATACCGCTTGAGTTGAGTCGCTCAGCAACCCCCGGGTTTCCGGCTCAGGCGACCAGGCCAGCAGACGTCCTTTGATTTGGGACAACTGCGAGCCCAACGCGGCGTCGTTGAAGGCAAATCCGGAGGTGTCGATGCCGCCCTGGCCGTCACGCTCGCGGGCGAATTCATTGTCCAGGCTTTGCACATCGAAGGCGTAGTTATCAAAGGCGACATTGTGAAGGATTTCAAATCGCTGCGGAGAGAGCTGGTCGAGCGCCGCGCCGAGCCCGCCGGAATAGGTAGAGGCGGCCAACCCCATGACGATGTTATTGAAGAAGTCCGCTGTCACGCCGGTGGGCATGGCCATCGCGCCGGAGCCGTTGAGGATGCCAATGTTCGCATCAACATTACGCGCCACACTCATTTGGTTCGGAGTCAATCCCAAGGTAGCGAAGGGCTGTAGCAATGTGACGATGGTGCTGTTCGCCGGTTGAGTGCCATTAAAAGTATCGTTGTAGCTGGTGACCGTAAAAAAGGAGGGACTAAAAGTCGCGAGGTTGGTAACGGTAGTCGCGAACGTGGTCGTCAAAGGAGTACCTGCCGTAACGGCGACATACTGCTTACCCATGCTCGGGACACTCGCGATTTCAAAATTCAGGTCGAGGGTGCCTCCCAGCGGTGCTGTGGTAGCGTGCAGCGTGTCGTAGTTCGTGCCCGCTACGCCCGAATTCATGGACGGCGTCGGCACGGGGGTGCTGGCCACCTGCAGCAGCAGCGTCCCATTGGCCGTCTGCATATAATTTCCATTCACCGTGATGGTGAGAGGAGCGGTCGCGGTCGCAGTCGCGGTGGTTTCGAGCGTCGAGTTGTTGGTCAGCGGGCCTGTACCTAGCGCACCCGTGCTGCCGGCAGCCAGCGTACCCGTCGTGACCGTCGTGCCGCCGGTATAGAGATTGGCGCCGCTCAAGATAACGGTACCGGTGTTGTTGATCGCCACTGCGCCTGAGCTCGCACCAATGTTGCCATTCACCGTGGTGGTACCCGCGCCCGTGAAATTAGCCGTCGTGACATTCCCGATTGTGACGGCGCCGGAGATGGCGAGCGTCCCGGCGTTGTCGATGTTGCCACCCGTTGTGAGGTCAACCGTCAGGGCATGAGTCCCATTTGCGATCGTCAAGTTGGAGCCATTTTTAACGAAAATAACATCATTCGCGCTCGATGCACTGGTGCCGGCCGTGTTGTTTGTCCCTGCGGCGGCACTCAGCGAAAAAGTATCAGAGGCAACACCATTATTGGTGATCGTCAGCACCGCGGTATTGGCATCGTTAACTGTACCGGTAACCATACTGGTGTTCGCCGTCAGTGGCGTCGCCACGTAAGTATTGCCCGCAGAGAAGAGGATATCGGTACCTGCATTGGGAGCGATTGTCGGAGTGTAGTTGGCTGCGGCCGTGAGATCGGTTGCATTGCTGTTAAGCGTGATCACAGTGTTGGCTGCAAGCGCCGAAATGCCCCCCATCAGGGTGAAAACACCGGCAACTATAACGAAAGTGAAATTCGACGAGCGAATCAGATATTTAAAAGTTTTTTTCATTTCAAGCCTTACCATCACGAGTTGGAAACACCTTGTTGAACCAGCAAAGACCGGATGTTTCCTTTGTAATTCACGGAGAGTTTTTACCCAGCCGGCCGCTCCGCTTCCATGGGGTGTTCACCCCACTCTGTATTTGTGACGGACTTTAATTAGCCAATGCCGCAGGCACTTTGGTGTGTCTGTGCGGCTCCCATCGGTAATGGATTAAACCTATGTTCCAATCCGAGCTGGCAGTACAAGAAACGGCCTGACTAAACGGGATTACGAGCGAACATTCGCTTATTTGCAACGCGTTACTCCCGCACCCCATTACGACGCCAGTTGAAGCCCGTTTGGCAGGCTTCTCCCAAGCGAGTCAACCTCTCTGAGCCATGCCATCGGATGGTTCCAATTCTCATCTCTTAGAGATCTCTGCAAAACCCCTTCTAAAAGCAATCCGTCGGCAGAGATCTCTATGAGGGTGACGCCTCTACCCTGGCGGATCAGAGATTTTCGGCACAAGCTTTGGCGAAATAGTCTATGGGGTGAACACCCTATATCATTAGCGAGCTTCCTGCTTAGGCTTCGATGAGTGAATAACAAGGATACGTTATTTAACCGGGGGGCTTTCACCGCCGAACGGGGGGCCTCGGGCCATGCCGACGAACCCGAGCCAGGGAAAAAAAATGAATGAAAATCAAGACGCGCACGTTTCGAGTCTCGAAGCACGGATGGCGCAGGCGGTTGCGCGGAGGCAGCCCGTCGAAGCGCGGACGACAACCGCCACCGGCGGCAATGGCGGGCTGATGTTCGTCGCGTTGTGGGTGCCCTTGGCTTTCACTCTGGCTGTTGTCTATCTGGCTTTTGAGGGCCAGCACGCCCGCGACCTCGATGCGCATTGGGTTTTACATACCGTCGAGGTGAAGGATCAAGTGGAACATCTCAATTCACTGGTCAGGGACATTGGCGCGGGCGAGCGAGGTTATTTGTTGACCGGGGACGCAACCTTTCTGCCTCTTTATAATAACGCCGTAAATGAAATTCCGACTCAAAGCAACAAGCTGGCCCAGCTTATCGAGGATAATCCACGGCAGGTCGCGGCCTTCGCGAATCTGCAGACCTTGATCGCAGAAAAATTGTCGACAGCGGCACAAGCTTTGTCAGCGGAGCAACGGGAGAAGATCCCCGAAACCATCGAAATGTACCGGAACACGCAGGAAAAGGCGCTCAACGACGAAATCCGTGCGCAGGTGGAGGCGATGAAGGCTGAGGAGGATCGGCTGCTTTCGCAGCGCGAAAACGAGTTCACCCTGCAGGTGAATTCCCAAAGAAACGGAATGATCGGACTCGTCGCGGTGGAAATCGCCCTCATCATGGGCCTGACGCTGCTCCTGCTGCGCTCGCGAAGATTACAGTTAACGGCCGATACGAGGGTCGGCGAAGCCCGGGCCATAACCGATCAAGCGCAGGCGAAAATCAGGAATGCCATAGCCAGGACCGAGCAGGCGGAGGTGCGGGCGGCGGAAGCGGATACTCGAACGGAAGAGACGAAAATACGAGGCGAAGAGGAACTGCGTGCCTCCGAACTGAGGTATAGGCGGCTGTTTGAAACGGCCCAGGACGGCATCATTGTTCTCGACGCCGGCAACGGCAAGGTGGTGGATTCGAACCCGTTTATGCAAGATTTGCTCGGCTATTCGCAGGAAGAAATGTTGGGGCGGAAGCTGTGGGAAATCGGTCCATTCAAAGGAGCGTCCGCTTCCAAAATTGCTTTTTCCAATTTGGTTAAATCGGGTCGGATCCAGAGCGAGAATCTCTCCCTGGAAACAAAGGATGGCAGGCAAATTGAGGTCGAGTTCATCAGCAGCGCCTATCACATGGACGACAACCTTCTCGTCCAATGCAATATCCGCAACATCACCGAGCGGAAGCAAGCAGAACAAAATCTCATCTTGCTCCACACCTGCATCTCCCACCTGAACGACATTGTCCTCATCACCGAGGCTGACTCGACGAATGAACCGGGACCGAGGATTGTCTTCGTCAACGAAGCGTTCGAGCGAATGACAGGTTACACCTCTGCCGAAGCGCTTGGGCGAAGTCCCCGCTTTCTCCAGGGGCCAAGGACCGACCGGCGTGTCCTGGACGAGATTCACCAGGCTGTGGCCCAGCACAAGCCCATTCGAAGAGAAATCATCAATTACCGCAAGGATGGCAGCGAATTCTGGCTCGATATCGACATCGTTCCCATTTTTAACGCGGCGGGTGACTGCACCCATTTTGCCGGAATCGAACGTGATGTGACGCCGGAGAAAAAAGCCGGGGAACAACTACGCTGGCAAGCGGCTTTCTTCGAAGCTCTGGTTAACTCGGCTCTCGATGGAATCCTGGTCGTCGATAAAGAAGGAAATAAAATACTTCAAAACCAACGCATGCTGGATTTATGGAATCTCCCAAGCGAGATAGCCGAAGAAATCGACGATCAACGACAGCTCGACTGGATTACCGCCCAGGTGACAAATCCTGAGAGATTTGCCGAGAATGTAGCGTATCTCTATGCTCACCCCGACGAAACCGGGCATGACGAACTGCGACTGCTCGACGGAAAATATTTCGACCGATACACGGCGCCCGTCCTGGACAAACAAGGGAAATATTACGGAAGAATCTGGGCTTTTCGCGACATCACGGAGCGCAACCGGATGGAAAACGAATTAGTCGAAAGCGAAAGCAAGTTCCGGCTTTTGGCGGAAAATATCTCCGATGTTTTCTGGATCGCTTCGCCTGATTTTCAGAAATGGTATTATATCAGTCCCGCCTATGAATTGATTTGGGGCAGGTCGGCCGAGAGCCTTTATGCGACCCCCCAGGGATGG
>Ga0209611_10005369_pt1 | contig 21510 bp, 13 predicted proteins | sample S1TSphgellanicum_3_FD_187693 | JGI IMG/M metagenome (GOLD analysis project Ga0209611, IMG submission 187693) | Host-associated microbial communities from peat moss isolated from Minnesota, USA - S1T2_Fc - Sphagnum magellanicum MG (SPAdes) (version 2) | ecosystem: Host-associated > Plants > Peat...
TTACATGTATTCAAGCCATACTTTTCAAACAACAAAAGCCACATTCTTAATTCCTATACATGGCTTCTACAAAAGGAGGTGATGTACATAATGTTTTCAACTTGTTTAGGATTGTGAGATGTAGTTTGAAAGATTTATTTTACTAAGAATTTTTGGTTGGAGTTTAAGGTTTGGTATGTCTACATTTTTTTCTTGGTCATTTTACAATCCAAATCTTCAGTAGGTTTCTATCTTAAATTAATCAAAATATGTTGAACATGTTTTTGGTATGAATTTAAAAGTTCAAATTTACTTTTCTTTTCTTTTTTTGACAAGTGACATGGACATCATACTTTAAAATGGTCTAGGTTTTAAGAAGGTACTTGGACAAGAGAAAAAGTTAAGATCTAAATTTTTAAAAGAAACATCTTTGGACATGTATCAAGCATTGTCAAGACCATTTCAAGGGGATTGTCATGGTATCCTCAACCAAGATATACATATGGGTAAAGGCATAAAGGCATGTTGAAGGAGACAAAAGAGCTAATCTTTGAAAATTTAGTTTCAAAAATAAAAAATTCAAAAAAAAAAAAAGTACATTCAAAATGAATTCAAATAGCATTTTGAAACTATAATGGTCTTCATTCAGTTAAGTTGAATACAAAATTTGAAAAAAATTAATATAATAAAATTAAACAATAAATTTGTTTTAAATTGGTTGGTCAAAATTATGTTCTAAAAATATTTTACATTAAAAGTTTGATTATTATCCTTCTAGAATTAAAAAGTTATATATTTATTTATTTATATTTTAAAATTTTCATTAACTTGAAAATTTGAAAAATCTAACATTTCATCTATTAAAAACCTATTGTGTGTATATATGTTTGTATGTAATGTATATCTACCATGCTTGTGTACTATACTGAAATTGGAGTAGAATTCCAAAATTCCAAATGGGTTGATGTCTTTGTGCTGACACCCTATCTAACTTCATTAAAACTCTGTTGCAAATTCTGGCCCATAAGAAGAACCCAATTGTTGCCTCCTCTCCTCTCTGGTGTTGTCTACAATAGACTCCAAAACTCATTGGAGAGAGAGAGTAATGCCAACTAACTTTCTGGAGGGCCCAGACCCTTTAAAGTTCTGAACCCTAAAGTACACACACACACACACACCAAAGTGGTGTTTATTATTTGGCTCAAAGAACCTTTTTTGTGTGAAGACTCAAGAGTATGTTGTATGTAGAAAGGATTCTTTAGACTCTTTCTTGTACCCAAAAGACTATCTCCACCCACACCACCGCCCCCAAAAGTAACTTGAGCCTTTTAACCATGGTTGATTATTACTTAACATGTAGCATAAAGTGTTAATTATTTCCCCCATCCCTACCCATAAACTTGAAAAATTGCATGGTGTCAAGTGACTCTTAAGAGATTATTTAAATGCCATCACCACGGTCAATCATTATCATTGGCCAATCAAAAGTTGTCAATTTTTTAAAAATTGAACCTTTTTGGAGATTCCGTTTCTTGAGCACAATTATGGGTTTAAATTTAGTTTCATTTAAAGGTGCACTTCATCCAAAGTGTTCTATATTAGCCGTCTCCTTTACTAGCAAAGTTTTGCCAAAAAGAAAAAAATTAAATTGAAAAATGAAGTGATTTTGGAGGTTTTCAATCACCAATTTGTGAAAAAAAAACACTAAAAGTTGCTAAATATTTATATTTGGTTTTTAGTGTGTAGCCAAAAATATAAAAATATTATTAAAGATTTGTATTTCATATCTAGTTAATAGCCAAACTTGGCTATTAAAATGTGAAGGAAAAAAGTTATATATATTTTTGGCTACCTATTTAAACCAAGTTCAAATTTTTAATGATGTTTTTTTAGATTTTTAGGTTTTGTTCACAGATTTTAGTTTTTTCCCAAAAAAAATGAATTTATGATAATTTTTTTTGCAACGATACGAAATTTTGCATGGACAAAAAAGTTTGCATACAACATGTAAATATTAGAACATTTCCATCACACCTTGCAAAGGCCGCATGAACAACATCATGATGAGCCCAATTGTGGGTTCCATTGAAAAACTAACCCCATTGCTAGAACATCGAAATCACAAATATTCACACATTTCTCCATTTGCCATTTGATTGTCACAAACTAGCACTTTGCTCTTCCATAATGGATGCATTCTTCAATGTAACAACTACCATGTAAATAGTGGCATTTGCTTGCTACTTGTTTACACATTCTTTCATTTTTGTGGCTAGTCTTTTTCTGCTACATGATAACCTTAATGGCATTTCAAGCTTAAAGCCACAATTACACCCTTAGCTACTTTTAAATTTTTAGAAACAGATTCATTAACATTGTTTACATCTGTTGTAGGAAAAGGTTTGGGCCTTGTCATGGGTGTAATTTTTTGACCTGTTTCTTTTGCTTTTGTACATCGAGGTATATCTTTGAGGAGTAACCAACAATGAATCAACATGAACGATGCATTCTTGATGTGCTTGGACAATGTGAACAACAAGGACAACATATGAAATGGTGAACTTTCTAAAACATGTGATTGCCTCCCCAAAATACAAATGTTGAACCTAACATTGTGCATTACGATGTGGGTCCTAATGAGTTTTGTAGTGGAATTTGTTGTGTTGGTTATTGAGAAGTGGTTTATAGGCAAAAGGTGTTAGTGGTGTTACAACATGTGCAAGCGGTCTCTATTTGAGACATGCTAGTGCAATAGGTGAGGGTTCGTCTAAGCTAGGTGTCCTTTCAGGAGGTCCTCCCCTTTCCTTATTTGATATGCTTCTCATGACAAAAATGGGTTTGGGAACTTGATGTTCCCCTTGTGGTTCACCCTCTTAGGTGGTTCATTTGTCTTCTTGGATGTGGGTCCTTCCATTTTGTTCCTTGTTCTCCCCCTTTTTTGACTGCTTTGGTTAATTTTTGGTTGGCAGGGTTTCATCATAAAACAGCCATATACAGACAAAGTTTAAAGCACTACTCTGGAATCTGTATAGGTCATTTTACTGCTGAAGTGGACACTGGAGATGCTCTTACTATATATTATGCAATTTTCTAAGACTTTTGTCTGTAATATTTTTCTTAAAGCATTTTCTTGTGTAAGTAAAGTACTTGAAACTTTCTTGGTTTTGAGAAAAGTGACAACTTGTTTTGTTTTGTTTTGTTTTGTTTTACAAGACCAGGCAGGCAGCTATGAAGTGGTTGTATGCACTATTAAGTTGTTGTTGCCTGTCATCACCACCCATCACCCAGTAGAAGCAGAATGATAAAGTCTGGTATACAGAAAACCCATTTTATGTTGGGTTCTTCTCATCATAACAATAATAAGATGCATGAAGAATGATGAAGAAGAAGAAGAACCATGAATTTGATGATTGTTTTGGGGGATTGTGAGATCAGAGTTTGGCACAAGGTTGTCAGTTGTGGAAACTCCCTACTTTCTTTTTGTCTATTCTACTCAATTTTTTTATGATTTTGTTTTTTTTGCAGATTGTCGTTACTATTAACTAACCTTGTCGTCTCCCTTTTCCTTTTTCTCAAATTCCATCCTCTTGTTTAGAATTTGATTTCTTTTCACTATTCATCATATTAAAAAAAAAGAAGAAGCACACATTAGCAATTGATTTCATTCAATTTCTAAATGGGTCTTTTGCAAATCAATTGGGGAACACCAGAAATGGCCGACAAACTTGAGTGTACTACTCTATGAAGGGATCATTAGGGTTTTTTTTCTTTTTTTTCTTTTTTTTTGTCCTCACTCATGTTGGGTCTTTTGCTTTATGTGAAGGAAAAATTGGCAACTTGCAAAATGGCTATGAACTTTGAGCCACTTCTTTATTATACTCCTAACTCTACCCCACAAAAGACTTTATTCCTAGCAAAAAGGGGCCATTGTCAATTCTCCATGAAGCATAATAATAGCCTTTTCACTATTCACACCCAACTTCCAAGTTTGTCAGTTGCACAATCACTATGTATATACAACATAGTAGAGTACTTTGAGTGGGGTATTGATGGTACCTTTGATGCACGTGATGGTCATTGCCACAAAGGGTTATTTTAGATTTGTTTTTGGTGCTCCAGCCAAATGAGCCAACCAACTAACTAGCCACCCAACCACCCCCCATGCAGAGGGGGGTGTTTATGGAATGAGTTGGGCCCTCATCAAAGGCAGCCTTTATGGACAAAGTAATGGAACAAATGCAAATATAGTGTAAAAAGATAAGGAACTGAAGAATGTTCTAAAGCACCCATAATAATAAGAGTCATGGTAACAATGGTGAGTTCCATCTGTTGGAAGGTACTAGTGTTGGGTGGGTATCAAGGGTGGGTATCAACTTTTGAACTTACCAATCATTATATATATATATATAATCATTATTATCTTAAATTATACAAGCCTAGTACTAGTATTGGATCCATACTTTCATACCAGCTAGGTGCTGGTATGAAGTAAGTATATAACCTGATATTGGGACTCATACAGGCCTGGTGTGAAGCCAATAGTACCTCATGAAACTCCACCATTTGTGACACATTTGTTGCAATACTTGATATTACCACAAAGGAGGGATGTTGGTATTGTACTAAATGCTCAGCAATTCCTTTTGGATTCTGGAATATCTAGTTTATTTTTTGACTCTTTTTTGCTTTGGCATCTTGATTTAAAATTATGAGATTTTCAGCATATGGAGTGTTAGTAATAAGAGAATAGCTAGTTTTGTAAATATTGACTGATTTTTGTGTTTACTATGTGGCAAAATTAAGTATTACCATTTATGTGCTCAGGTTCCAATATGGGTAATGACAAATTTTATGACCAGTTTCAAGGTTTTCTAAACCTTCTACTATGGTTGGGAGATTTTCCTTTTGACTCTTTTATTTTTATAAATAAAATAATAATTTGGCACATTTGGTACATAATATTCCAAAGCTCCAGAAAATATAAAAAATCATTTAATTATGCCCAGGTACTATGGCAATCAAACATAGTGGGTATATAGAGGAAATAAAATATATGCAAATTAATTCAATCATCCTCATGGATCATGGATGTACCATGGGTAAGTTTGGTGATAAGAACAGAACAAGCTCCTCCCCCCTGCTGGCCTTGGAAGCTTTGGTTGTTGTTGTGTGGAGGTGGTGGTGGTGGTAGTTTTTGTTGTTGTTGTTGGCCGTATTGCATACTTTATTTGACCTTTTCAACCACTTTTTTGTGAGCTACATGAAAAAGGTGCACCCAATGGGGGATGAAGAAGACAAGGAAAAGAAAAGAAAAGTTTGAGAGACAAAATAGCTTTTGGACCCAACACAACTTTCACAAGCCAGGCACCACCAAACAAACAACTAGAGAGAGAGAGAGAGAGAGAGAGAGAGAGGAGTGATGCTAAAAGAGCAAGTGCTGAACTTGTGGAGTTTTCAGCTTTTCAGAAACCCAAAGATTTACTTTTTTAAGTGGGCAGTTGTGAACTTCATGTGTGGATAGAAAACAACTAACTTTTGGTAGCTCCACACCCTTTGTGTGCAAAGTATATAGGAAGGAGCTACCTGATTGTACATAAAAACAAGAGGGGTGTGTCACATTGTGGCCTTGCCATTTACATTTAAAAGTATCTTAATGCAAAATTAAGAATTATGAAAACTCAAATATTTCACCATGCAAAAATATAATCTTTCAAAAATCCTCTAAAAGAAACCAAAATCCTTCAAGATATTATGACTCTATAACTAATCTCAAGTTTCAACACAAGCCAAAATATCATCTTTCCAAAATCCTTGCATAAAAATTAGACCTATTACCTAGGGACCAACATCCCTTAAGCTACTATAGTCTATAATGAATCGAAACACAATATCCTTGCCTTGGAAGGCAAGGTGAATAAATGACAAGGGGAGAATTATGTCCATTCTTTCAATTAGTATTCTGCACAATAGAATCTTCCTCCTCCCATTTTGTGGAGTAAAGGAAGTAAGCTTGCCATTTAGGGTATTACTTGACTTTTAAAATTGAACCCTTGGTGTCTTTTAAAAGGCCCTTTTAACTCATGGAAAACAAAATTACTAATCTATCAAAAAGAAGGGCAATAATGAATAATCATGTAGTCCAAAGGGCACATACAAAAGCACCTTTCCAGAAAAAAATAAAAATAAAAAACTTGGACTTGAAAATGTGGAAACAAAATTAATTTGATAAACCCCCCCCCCACCCCCCAAACCCCGCCTTTTTAAGGGCAAATTTCAATCAAATCCTTCATTTTGAAGGGTATGGTTGATGGTAGCCCTTCATTTTCAATTGTGTGTTGTGAAAGAGATAATGGAAAACCTTGCATGAAATAAATATGTTAATATGCGTTGTAAAGCTTGTTGAACTATAAGTTTAAATCATGTTGTGAAAAAATCTTGTTTCACTTTTCAAAATGTTGGTAAGTTTTATTTATTTTACAGGATTACGTATACACCTCCAACTTTTTTTTTTCTGATAAAAGATCATTAAATTTCTCCGAAAAACTAAGGCAAATAACCACTTATAAGCTTAAATTAGGGTGAAATTTGGGACTTTTCATCTTTAAACATCATCACACCTTTAAAAGTTACCTAAAAATCTCTTAAAGCACAAAAACTTAAGCATGTTGCATAAGGGAAAGCATTATTGACATGTCACCAAACCACACCTTAAAAGAACCTACATCACCCAATTGCTTATAACAAGCATCTCCCAATAATCCTTGGTGGCATTGAACTCATATTGACAACCACCATCACCCAAGCAACCTATTTAGGGAGTTGGATTTTTGTAGCTTCAATCATAGTTGTTAGATTTATGTTTGATCAATGTTCCTTCCTTCTTAAAGCCTTAACACGAATCAACAACAACACATTCCCTTTCTAGTAACACCTCAAAGTAACATGTGATTTTTACCACCCCTACACATGTTTTCCCCCTTTTGAACAACTCATCAAGCAACAAATCGTTTGATTTTAGGATTTTAATTCAAAACATTTGCACCATTGTACCATCTCCAACATGCTCTTCAACATGACACCTAAGGCCCAATGTGTTCAAATTTGATTATGTTTTGGCCTTAGGGTGAATGTTTGGCTTATGGTTTAATTAGTTTTCTTAACCTTTCAATTATTTCTCTCAATTTTCTCCACGACATTTCAAACACAACTTGGATTACCATATCCTTCAATTGTAGGCCTACTTTGATGTGTGTGCACACACCCTATCGACCCTATGGGTATCCACCTTTTACATTACGCACATGGAAATGTGCAGACAAGAACCTATGATGCAATTCACAACATTTTTGTTACCATTGCACAAGGTGCTAATATTCACATGGGACAAGAACAACTATATGTGTTTCCCTTAGCCATGTTCAACTCCTTTATCAATGTTATGATCATCAAAGATGGCATTCACACCCTAGTTGATGTTATCATTGTTGACCCAACGGGTGTGGATTTATTTCCCTGATCTTACACAACTCAAGAATTTGTTGCCTCCGATGTAGCTCAAGCCAAAGAAAGGAACTATTGCAACTAACACCCCATTGATCGATTCTTCCTTTTAGCAATTGAAGTATTTGGCTATTTGCACAAACAAACTGATGTGTTCCTACATAATTGTGCCAATGCCATTTGGAGTTTCAAAAGGCCAAAGGACCCTCCTTTTTCTATCTTGGTTACTTTTCTTCTTCAAAAAATTTCAATTGCATTACAAAGGATGTAAGCATCCTCCATCTTAAGTCAAGTGGTAATAGTAGACTTAACTACTTCTCAACTTCCACCCTTTTAGGACACACCACCCCTCACCATGACTATTACAAGTGGTTGATTATTGAAATGGAGATATTTTGACATGTATAATTTGTGTTAATTTGACATCCTTTAAATTTTCTTTTTTTCCCCCAATACCTTTGTACATTTTCCAAATCCATGGTGTGTTTATAAAAAAAAATTACAAGGTTTTGATGATTTTGGTTTGTTTTCCCTTCAAATTTTAGAATCCTTGACATTTAAAGGTATTAGCCCATGCAAAAAATGGTCACAAACAAGTTTAGAAATAAAAACTTCATTCAACAAATGATAAGGTTCAACATAGACAAAGGAAAGTCCAATTTTTTTTTCTATTGGGTGGGGGAGGAGGGACTCTTTTGGTTTTCCTTATTCCCAATGTGTTCCAATCAAGTTCCCAAGTTGTTTCCCAATATGTTCCCAAGAGCACCATACTTTTATCCCATATGCTTTGCCCAAAGTTATCCCCTTTTCTCACCTATGAAGGTGGGCCAAAGGAGAGGCATTCTATCCTCCAATAAAAACTTTTTTTTTGGGGAGCCCCAAAAGTTTCAATTTTGTTTTGTATTGATGGGCCAATCAAAATGTTGATTATCTATTGCATACTCTCCTTCCCATGCCCCTCCCATTAACCTAGGTTGAAAATGGTGACAAACAAATGTAGGAATATAATTTATGCTCAACCAATGAAGGAATGCAACCACATGCATGCAACATGTTTAGGGTTTTTTCTTTTGATGAGGGTGGGGTGGGAGGTTTTTGGTTTTATGTTGTTCCCAATGTGTTCCCATCAAGTTCCCAAATGGTCATCATGAAGTTTCAAATATTTTCACTGTGCTCCCCAAGATGTTCCCAATAGCATCACACTTTTGTCCCATATATTTTGCCCAAAGTTGTCTTCCTTTCATCTATATATGTGGGCCACATTTTTATTTTATATGTTTTTCCTAAAGTTGTCATCTTTTCACCTAGATAGGCATTTTATTTTCCAATATAAACTTTTATTTCAAGGGCCTCAAGTTGTGATGTGCTGATCAAAATAACTAATTGCCAAAAAACAATTGTTGAACTTGGGAGGCATGTATTCCCATTAATTAATGAATATATGAACAAGTTCCCTTGAAGATGGACCCAAAACTAGTTATCATTGATGACAAAATGGGGAAAAAATTAATGCATTGATCAAATAATAATTCAAATATCCTTATGTGATGAAAAAAAGGTCTACAAATGTTGGTAATATAAAAGCCACAATCAAGTTTTTTAAGTACCTTTTTTTTGTTTAAATTCACAAGTGCAAAATTTGGCACCAAAAATATCACTCTAAATCTAACTAGTGTTGCATGGGTATATCATTAGTAATAAGTTAATATCGGTCTTAATATAAGAACTTGATAAGATTAATATAACCTTGTTTTAATAAATTTTAATATCTTTATCAATTCATATCACGATCCAATAATGCCCCAATTATAATGGACACACTTGGTACAAAACTTTGGAATACCTATACAAGTTGAGAACAATAGTTTCCTTTCTATTTAAAAAGTTAATATGTGCAATATCAATATGTATTTATGGTTGCAAAAACTAAGGTTTCATATTTCTTTATTGATTTTAGCTATTTAATAAGCAAGCACATTGAAAGGCTAGAAAGATTTTTAATTTTTATCCTTGAAAGGTTTGTTGTGGGGTGAATGCATGATCATGTGGTTCAATATTGGCAAAGATTACACTCCCTATAAATCCATACAAGATTTTTTTAAATGATTCAAATGTACACAATTGTTACTTTAAAAAATGTTACTATTCTAGTTTTTGAATAATACATGTTCAATCACCTACAAACCTTCCCAAATCTATTTGAAAAGTTGTATTTAATGTAGGTGATGTTTTTTTTTAAAATTTAGAAGTTTTAAAAGGAAAACTCACAAAGTCCATATGAATAATGACATGTGTAAATTTTTTTAAAAATATGGTTTTGGGATAAAGAAATTGAAAAACAAACAAAAATTGCAACTCATATGGACTTATGAAAATATGGTTAAATTTTAATCATTCAAAAGTCCCTAACTATTAAATGGTTAAGGTTTTCAAATAAAAAATTTCTCATATGAATTTCTCATCTTGTATTACATCATATATTGAGTCCGAATAACAAATTTGGAATGTGAATCAATATAATTTTTTTCATTTTGTGATGTTCCAATCAAACAACCAATCCATATTTTTCGATTTCAAAAATCCATTACTACTAACAAATGAGTTTTTTTATCAATAAATAACCACACAATTATTTTCATAATGAAGTTGTTATTTTTGGTCCAAATCCCAATTAATAGATCTAAAGATATATTAATCACCATATGCATTTGAATAAAAGGTACCCAAGGAAAAAGTACCATTTCGTTGCAAAAGTGAATGACTCAATTGTGCATCTACCTATGTGATGGTTATAGTTTGTGTACATGATCACTTTTAATATTGAACTTGCTAAATACATTTTGAAAACCTCAACTACAATTCAAAAAGTTCATTTTTTTTTAACATTCCTTTTCATATATGTTTTTATTTCATTTTTTCCTTCCAAGAAGGTAATTTCAAGAATCACACCAATTGTTTTTATTGGGTGTTACACCGAGAATCAAGATATTTAAAATAGCTTATTATTTGATGTAAAAAATTTCAAGCTACAAGGACCCAAGTAATAAAAGATCCTTCAAGATTTTAAATATACAAACATAATTTAGCTAGTTTCTTTAAATATGGCACTCACCCAACATTGGTTTTAAATCCTAATTCTTAAGTTGACAACAAATTTCTAATCTCCACTGCAAGTTGCCATGTAATGAAGATCCTTAATGAGACCTTGAATTTGAAAAGAAGCTTTGCATGAACTCAAACAAGATGGGGGGTGGTAGTAGAAGCTAATGAGGTTTTCATTTGTCTTATCTTCTCTTATAAATTGAAGTGCCATGGATCTTAAACTACATGAATAGTTCACTTAACTTGGCAATCCCATGGACATGCTAAATGTACCTTTATTCTCAATGTTGAAATGGATATTGGGGCTTCATAAGAAGGGAGAGTAGTGAGAGCTTCACATGTAGAATGGATGTGTGCATATGCCCACATATGTACCCATCATTCTAAAATCACAATTAACATTCTACATAAAGTTGCTTACCTTACTTGTGTAATCCCTACTTTCAAAATGATGTTGTGAATAAAGAAGATGGGTGCATAACTAATGTGATTAAAGACTTAAAGGAACTTAAAAGGAAGTTCCATCTTGAATCCACTTATGGAATCTTACATACTTTATATACCATGATGAAAAAGAGCTTTAAGAATGTATCAATGTGGGACAAGGAGCAAGTTCATCATAGAACAAAGGCAACTGGTCTCCGGCATAAATGTTACGTTCTACACCATATGCATTCACCTGCAATCATGCAAGTTTCAATATTGTGATGCTTGGAGCCCAAGCTTTTAAATACAAACTTTGATCATCCAAAAGATAATTAATTCAAGCAATCTGTCCCCTTTGGTTGATCCTATTGGTGATATTTTCATTAACCAAGGGCATGTGCATGGTTGGGTGGACCAAAAGGTGACAAGAAAAACCATCCACTAAAGTCTATGTTGTAATGTATTTTTACACTATGTCATAATGTGACACAATACATAGGTATACCACAATTACGAATTTTAAATATTTTTCCATTGAAAAAATATTGCACCTAAAGATTATTCAGTAAAAAAAATTTGCAAAATCCCAACATTAATCACCTTATTCTCACTATGCTATGAACTTTTGAAAAAACATTTGTTTTTACCTTGAATAGAAGTTTGTAACTCAATATTTTCATTTGATATGACACAAAAAATTTCAGATATGTTTGCATCATTAAAGTGTCTACATAAAATCTAGTCCTTAACAAGTTTAGGATGAAACCATCAACTTTAATAAAAGTCCAATGGTTTTTTTTTGGGCTAGTGTTATAGCCCTCCCCCAAAAAATCCATAACTTTTATAATTTTATTCATTACATATAGAAATCAATTAACCTCTGTAAATATCCAACTATATACCCTAAAATTGAGTCCCTATTGACAAAATCCAACATATATAATAAAATGTAAGAATTGTAACCATACACCCATTGCGAAAAAAACTACCCTTGTTACACCAAAAGTGGTCAACCTAGGTCTTGCATGTTACAATATCTACCTGACTTTCCATTATCTTTCTATCCTTTGTAAGTGAACATCAATTGCAATAGGAAATTATTTGCACACATACACATCAACATAGAAAGAGAAATAACTTACATTTATTGTTCGAACAACACCACCACTAGCACCATCACGAGCAATAGCCAAGGCAATTGCTTTCACCACCAATTTCTGCACCAAATGCATTTTTTTACCCCCAATTATCCCACCTTGGTAGCATAACCTACAATGCATTCCATCAAAATATTTTGATGATACTTTTGTTTTAGATATCATAACAAGATGTTATCACATTTTTTTCATTTTTTTCTACAAATGTGTGTGAATTTCCCATATGTAATGCCTTAATTTTTTCATACCTATTGCCCATAGTTATTATTAGGGCTCTTAATAATCCATTCTTGTTACTACACATATTTAAGTTAGTTGTACCTCAGCATCTTCTCTACTCATGTTGGGTTGCCAAGCTTGGTCTAGAAAGCCATATAAATAACTACATCCAGACCCTATAACCCACAACATGCTTCCAAGTTTTAGATTAACCAATTAACAATTGTAACAATTTGTCCATATACCAAGAATATTAACAATCCCCTATGTTGCTTTGCAATAGAATGATGACAAGCCAATTCTTCACAATTAATCACAAAAAACTAAAGTAGTTGCTACATTTGCAACAATAATTATGACCAATTTTGAATCTTTCTTGAGTGATATTGTTAAATTTATTTTTTCTTTCAAATGTACCTTAAACTATTAAAAAAAAAACAAGGTTAAAAACCCAAAACACTAAGCAAATGAAATCAAAGAATGGGTGAAGAAAACAAAAACCTCCAGTGGCAAATGGGAGGCGTAACATTGTTCCGCCCAAAGGAACACCATAGACACTACCACCTTCATGTGTGTCCCAGCCTGCCACGATCAACCCTGTCTCTAGAAATGACTAGACATGTCACCCCAAAGCATCTCACTAGTAAGCCCGAGATCGAGATCATTCATCAATCAAATCAATTCTGCATTACTTTCATAAAAAGTAGGAATTAAAGGATTAGACCTTATTTTGATATGAAAGCTCCCTCACAAGTGTTGCTGCAGTTTTCACTGATGCAGCTTTGCCGATTTGAATTCTACAAAACAAAACATAAAACACACAAGTATTAACATCAACATGTGTGTGTCCTTTGTGTAGTAGTAGTTTTGTAGAATGTGCACTTAAAACATATAGACAGACACATGGGGACATATTTGCTTCAGTTTTTCAAATTAAATGAATGAAGAGGTTGAATGTTACGTGTGTTGATTCAAGAAGTAGCGCACATAATCAGACACCACTTGTGAATCTGCTGCCTGCCATAACCATAACCAAAATGCATCACATACTCAATTATCTAACCCTCCAAGTTCATGAATTTTTGAAAACAAGTCATTTCTTTTTTGTTCAAGAAAATCTTTGTAGAAACCCATTTGTTCCAAGCTTGACCTTTGAAAGTTACATACTGAGCCTGATCGACAAACATAGACATTGTCAGTGAGTTGAGTGATTTTATCCGATGCACGATTTGCAACATACAATCCTGTGAAAATTCAATTCAATTATCAAAACCCATTTACATATCTAAGAAACAAATCCAAACTAAAAGAGTAGAACTTCAAATTGATTATCATTGAATTCAATGCTAGGCCTATTTAAATTTCTTATATTTTTGATATGTTCATTGATTTTTTAACAAGGAAAAATAAAATGAAATTTCACATGCTTGATACCAACAACATTTCCCTTACCGGTTGTGGTGCGAGAATCAGCACCAAGAATCACACCTTCTGCATATTCCATTCCAATGATGGTCGTCTACACCAGCCATGAATATTGGAAACACAAATTTGTACAAAAGATTGCAAAACAAAAGGAGATGAAAAGATTTTCAGTTTCAAAACAATTTGTCAATTGTTCATTTGATTGATCAAAGATGTTGAAAAATGATTATCAATGCAAATCTTTTTTGTCGAATTAGATCCAAAAGGAATTTTTGATTGTTCATCGATTGATCAAAGAGCTTCAAAAAGGATAGTCAATGCACTCTTTTTCTATTGAATATGATGCAATTGGAATTCTTGATTGATTAATGAGCTTGAGAAAAGATTATCAATGTAATTTTTTCTATTGAATTTGATATAGTGCAATTTTTGATTGGTCAAAAAGCTTGGGAAAAGATTATCAATGCACTATTTTATGGTGATTATGATGCAATGGAATTATTGATTGATCAAAGAGCCTAAAAAAATATTGTTGATGCAAATTTTTTTGTTGAATCTAATGCAATGGAATTCTTGATTTATCAAAGAGCCTAAAAAATGATTATTAATGTAATCTTTTATGTTGAATATGATGCAATGAAATCTTGATTGTTTATTGATCAATCAAAGAGCTTGAAAAAGGATTAATTTATTAATGTGCTAGTTTTCTCTATTGAACTTAATGAATCTAATGGCATTGTGTGACAAAAAAAAAGGATTGAAAAAAAATAGGCACATACACCCATGCTATGAGGAGCATCCATCCAACTCAATGTGGTGGGTTCCATCACCAATTGTGAAAGATTGTTCAAAGAATGTGGGAAGAGAGAAAATTGTGACAAGCGAGTTTGTTGCAACAAACTTGATCAATCATCAAACAAGAAATGAAGAAAAGTACATTACAATAGGGTGTGAAACAAACTTTTTCTCAAATCGTTTGGTTTTCAAGATGAGCACATTATGGATGAAAGTGGAACTCAAATTAATGAAAATTGAAAACCCAAAGCATAGAAATTTTAAAAAACAAGAATAAAATGATTAAAATACACAACTTTAAATATTAAAATATTCGAATAATTAAAAAATTAGAATGGAGAACACTAGAACAATTTCAAAGACATAAAATTTTCAATTTTAATTTTTAAAAAAAATTAATGCAAAGAAAGTTGTTGCTTGAAAAAAGAGTTTTGAAAACAATGGAGTTAGTTTAGACCCTTGATGAGTTTACAAAGAAATGGATTTCTCCAACATCATGCATATGACATCACCATACATGTGTATTGAAAGTGATTACAAGCTAAATGCTTTGGAAGTTTCTTTCAAGTAATCTAGAATGAAAATGTTTGTTAACTTCATGAGGCACCACCAATGGATGGGTTTGGCAAGCATAGGGTTTAGAGTTTGATTTTAAATTAAAACTTAAAAACATTAAGCTTTTAGATAAGATTATATGGACATACATTTACAACACCAACCAATCACAATATTAAAAAATCAACTTGTAATGAAAAGGAATTAGTCAACATGATTATTTGAAAGAAAGTCAAAAAATATTGAGCAAGTTGATAACTTAGGTCAATTGATTCAAAATCAATTTCATTTCTATTTAATTACCCATGCCATTTTTCTCAAAGAAAGCTTGTTTCAAAAAATCAAATGAAATGCAATAACTTTTATTATTTTATAATTTATCACTATATGATACATCATTAACCAACCATATCAAAACTTTGTGAATAACATAGTGATTTTGGGTGTTAGAAAGACGAAAATTCAAATATGCCTTCATTCTTAAAATTCATAAGGCTTTCAAATTGTTGGCATGATTAATGTTCTTGGAGTTTAATATTAAAAACAATGATCAACTAATTATTTTCAATAAGATTAAAATCAGTTTTAACCTTCCAAGCCTTCAAATTTCATAAAAGAAAACAAGAATTGATGAATCCCAATCTTTAAAAAAACATTCTAATGAACAATGACATCTTATAATAACAATTTTAAGAGTTTACATGAATGCAATAGGCATTAAAGTGAATTTCAACATTTAGAGCTTTCAACTTCCTAAAAAAATACAAAATATGTAAAACTTTGAATTCCTTTCAAGTCTTAATTCATGTGTAATGGAAGGTTGTTATATTCAAGGATGCCATATCTCAATACTTACAAATGGAATCCCAAAACCTTAACCAAATTTCAAATAGAACATGATATATATCAATGCATGTTATGTCAAATTGAAAGTTTTCATTCTCAATGGGTACCAATGGTTTCTAACCATTTACCAGTTTGGCCTCATGTGTAACGATTTCGACCTATTAATTGCACTGGTTGTTTATTCAAATTTTTACAATGTAAACTAGGATTATTTAATTTTAAAAAATTAATTTGTTCAATTGCAAGGTATTTTATCCAAAAAATTTATATTGTCCATGAAAATAAGATATTATGGGTGACATTTCCATATTTTTGGCAAAAAAATCAACTAATGCATTTTGTAAGTTATTTGTTACTCCGTTGACAAGGAGATGATGAATGGACCCAAGGTCATACATGTCCTTGATGTTAAATGATTGCAAGCAACAACACAAGAATCATGTTTTAATCCCATGCATGGCTATATTGCCAAGATATTTGGAAACAACATTTTTAAAATGACAATTTCCACCAAGAATATCTTTTGCTATGACTATCAACAAGGCATTGACAAATGATCAACAAAATGAAAATAGTTCATTTTTAACTTATTTTCAGCCATGACCAAGAACAAATCAGATTTTTGCAAATAAAATCATTGTAACAACTAAATGTCGTAGCATACAATCCACATCATCACATCATGGAAAAGGTACATGCAAACAATGCCATATATCAATAAGCATTGCAATAACATATCTAAAATTATTGTTGTCTTTCTAAAAATGTTGATAGGCACCCATGGCACCTAAAAAATCAATGCATATGGTTTTAACAATGGAAATGTAGGTAACACATGCAAAGAAGAAATGGTAGGTGGTGAAAACATAGTAAGTATTCATTAGATAAAATACCATTTCATTAACTAATCAAGATCCATTTAGTGACAATGTTAATCATAGCTAGCATAGGGTAAATGAGTTTAGGTTCCATGTCATCCAGCCCTACCAAAATAGATAATGGTGGTTGAAAACTATTTTGAATGGAATGGAACAATGAATTTTGTAATCTTTGTGTCCATTTGTGTTTCAATTCCATATAGGAATGAATTTGTATCTTGCACTTGAAAAACATTTGGAGAATTTTTTTCCCTTATCTTGGTCCAAATAAGGAGGAGTTGTTACATGTTAAATTGCATCATATCATTATTACCCTTTGGCCAAAATTCATTTATATATCAATTTTATTTCAACATGTAATGTTATTGACATGTGAACATGTTTTTTTCAATTAGGCTTCATGTGAACATGTTCACATTGTTCAAGAGATTGTTAAAAATAATCTTTGTCAACAATTGTTGATTGTTACATGGGTGGACATTGATACATTATTCTCCATTTCTACCTTTCAATCATAGTGAACCATTCCTTGTTGGAGAATGTTTTCAAAATCCAATCATTTAAACATGATTTAAATTCCCAATGAAGACAAATAAAAATATTATCCATTATTGGTAATATATCCAAACCAAAGTTCGTTGAATCTTGGTGCAGTATGTAACCCCTTATACCCTTATTTTGTCCATATAAATTTTAGTATGGGTGAAAACATAGTACAGTGCCCTTCCCCCACCCCCCCTGCCCCCCTTTGGGGTGTCACATTGTACTATTTTTCCAGGATGTGCATGTTTCAGTGTATCCCACCTCAAACTTTCAAAATATTTTCACAATATTTTTGCATATTATGTTAGAATATAACCTAGGCAAATGTTTAGAAAAGAAACTATTTCATTTCATTTTATAAAATGGGAGATTGGAGTATATTTGTGGAAATGAATGTAATGTACCTATGTACTCAAAAACACAAATATACTCCAAAAAACATTTAAATGATTTTTAATCTTTATGAAAGTTGAAGGTATATTGAACCATGTCATTTCACATAATATGAACGATGATTGGATACGATGTGATTAATTTGAAATTTTTCATCTTAAAAAATGAGTTTTTTAGCATAAATGTGATAAAGGTGTGGTAAATTGAAATTTTGAGATCACATCCACATAGAATGTGACAAGCATAGCTAAATGGGCCAATTTTTTAATTCCATTAAAATTTATTATTTTAATGACTAATGAAGCCTTAAAGTTAGTGTTGTCAAAATGAGAGTATGGCCATATTATACCAACATATACTATAAATATATTCATAAATCTTTCAATATAGATAATGAAATTTATTATTAGTTTTAAAATAATATTACATAATATTAGTTTTGTAAAACTAAATATCATAGGGCCCAAACAACGAAAATTGATTCCCAAAATTAAATGTACCATGCTTTTGGAACAATTATATTGTATGTATTATAATACTAAACCCAAAAGTGCACCAAAAAGGGTCACCATAATATGCTTTCACCCATATTTTCATTTTAAAATAAAAAATTCAACTTTCTTTTTGTGAAGTTATGGTTTCTCTTTAGATTGAAAATTTTCCCTTTCCAATTTGGTGGGGCATGGGACATTTATCAAATGCACCACCTTGATAGATTGTTGGATAATTGACATTCTTTGTATTGATCTACTCACTCTTTGTTAAATGAAAGGTTTTTTAAAATTTTGAAAAAATTATATGTTGTATGACATTTAAGTTGCCCACCATCCTGTTGATCCCCAATTCAAAATTCTATCAAATTGAACATGAACATTCTTCAATAACAATCTAAAAAACATTTAGACATGACAATGAAAAATGATAAGATTGTAAGAAAACAAGTTACAAAGAAAATTATCTAGATGCAAACAAAATTAGTATTGAATGGAAATCTCCCAATAGTACTCATGTGGTTTACTCGACTTGGACAACTAAAGTTTTTTGGGACCATTAGTTCATGTGAAAAAAATAAAAAAGATTTCCCAATTGTGTTGTAGTACATTGAAAAATGACAAGACAATTATTCAACAAAATAGAGAAAGAATCAAACACTAAATGAGATTTTTCTACTCCTTAAAAGAAAGACACTTGAATATTTACCAACCTCAACAAAAGACTTTATTTGTACACCCATATCCCAATTGTGTTGTAGTGCAGTTTTTGGCGATTTTGTTCCACCTCTTTTCATGAAACTATGGTTGCCCTTCAAATGAGAAAATCTTCCTTTTAATCCAATGATATTTTAAGGAATATCATTTGCATCACTATTTATTAAAGTTGAGTTTTCTTAGTTTACCAAGTTGATGTTTATTATTTTGCAATTTCCACTTTGCCAAAAGGCTAAATACACATCCACTTTACCACCTTGCTAAGTCTCCAAGTCTAGATCACCATGTTGCCAAATTGTCAACTCCATATCACCAATTTCAAGTTGCCAATGCTATATATGCCAATTCACCAAGTTGAATTCATCTTCTAGATTACATGAATGTTTTTCAAATTGTTCAAAAATGTTTGTTTTACATGTTACCCAATGCCTAAAATTCTTTTTTTTTGGCCCAAACTTTTGCACCAAAAACAAACCACCCATCTTTGAAATTAGATAATGAAAAGTTGAAACATTTGTTCCCATTCTTTTTGGTGTGAAGCCCAATTTATCACATATTATGGATGAAAAGAAAATGTTCATGAAAACTCTTTCTAAGCTTGCATGAAACTTTATTGTCAAAGATTTGACAAGCTACTTAAAGATTTTTCATTTCCATAGGATTAGATGCCTTCACCAATTTCTATTTCAAAGCCCAAAATTAACATATTGTATCTCCCACCGTTGATAGCCTTCTATATACAACCATGAAGCCAATATTGTGCAAAGTACAATGTGAAGAAATTTCAAAGTAGGACCAACAATATAACTCATAACAGATTACCAAAACAAAATTGGAGACAAATGATGAAATTTTAGTTCAAATAACAAATTTATTCAATAAAAATATGCAATAATGATGTGAATATGAAGAGAAATTCCTAATTTGTGACATTGAGGGGATATATTGCATATAACCTATTTTGATTTTGATGTTTAGATTTACAAAGTTTAGGCTGCATATAACTCTAGGGAAGTTGAAAAAACCCATACAATTCAACTGGATTTTGATATTCAAATTCGCAAATGGAGGTTACATGTAGTTCTTGGGAAGTTGAATTATTTCCCAAGTTTGACTATTTAAGAGAGATGTACTTTTCTTTGGATTTAAAAGATATGTGAATAAAAACATAAGGTCCCGTATATTGGTTGTTGGGTAAAAATTATAATTTAATTTTTCAAATAAGATTATGTTTATTTTAAAATATAGTATAATTAATATAAGGTATAGGTGTAATCAAATTGACATCTACCACAATAAGTGTAACCAATGCTTGGTTTTGTGTATTTAACATTTTAGGAAAAAAAAGAACTTCAAATGGAATTGCCTTTACATAATGTTATTTGCAATGTATTGGTATATATATTTTAAAAGTTTGAAATCAATTTAATGAATGAAAAATACCCAACAACATAAGATTTGTAAATGGATTTTATTTTATTTTTTAATGACAGCAATTTTTTAAAATGTAAACCATAACATAATAGTGTGATGAAAAATTTCAAGATTTTTCAAGATTTAAAAAAAAGATTGTTCAAAATATTCCAAAATAAACACCCAATAAGCAATCACCCAATGGGGTTGGTGTGTTTCATAGTAAAGACTTTAGCTATTAGTTGTCAGTAAATTTAATTAATAAGTGGACAAGTATTAATAAATGAACTAATAGTTAAATGTGAAGTGAAGGAACCCTTCACACCATTGATAATTGAATCATTCTTTTAAAAATTCCAATGACAATGTTTCATTGGAACTGGTTTATGTAGGATGGGATTTTGGTGATCATCACTATGACAATTCCAAAACCATTCCAAATTATAATTCATCATAGATCAAATTTCATTTTGAAATCATTTTTTGTTGTTTGTTTTGCACCCTTTCAATATTTTTGTCTATTTGTATCTTATTGTGAACTTATTTAATGAATTAGACTTTAGTTCACAATAATGAATTTTTTTTTAATGAAACAAAATGATATATAGTGAAATTTATAGAATTTTATCTTTTGAAAAGACAAAATTGATTACAAAAAAATTATTATGTCCACCAAAAAAAAAATCATTGTCACTAGTAGTGCGAAGTAGTGTGGAACCCAAATTACATTTTATATGGGTATTTTGTTCTACCACCTCCCATTATGTAGTTGAGAAATATGATAAGTACATATGGTACATGTTGAATAAAATAGTAATCTTGCCACATTCTCTTACCATGTTCAATTGCATCCTCATCATTCCTCAAAACTTCAAGCATTAAAAGTACAAATTTAAATAAATATAGAATATCAAAATTGGCTTAATTATGTTCATATTAGAAAATTAGATCATAATAAGGTGAGAAAATTGATTTTTTCACATATTTCCCCAAACAATAATTTGTTTGATTCAAAAAGTGTAAAATTTTAATGCAAATAGTGTCCCCCTTGGGTTATTTAGTCTCTCTCTC
>Ga0209611_10005370_pt1 | contig 21498 bp, 16 predicted proteins | sample S1TSphgellanicum_3_FD_187693 | JGI IMG/M metagenome (GOLD analysis project Ga0209611, IMG submission 187693) | Host-associated microbial communities from peat moss isolated from Minnesota, USA - S1T2_Fc - Sphagnum magellanicum MG (SPAdes) (version 2) | ecosystem: Host-associated > Plants > Peat...
CCAGAACCTTAAAAGTCATGGAATGGTCTTGCTCTTGCCCATTATTATGTTGGGTGCGTTGATGACGTAATGGGCTTGCTTGACACCTTACCCAACATAATGGGCAACAGCTTGACCATTCCACAGTACGTAACTGGTTTTGGTGACCTATTCAGGCACTTTTCTTGGATGGAATGTTGTGTAGGTTTCATACCACATGACATGTATTACGGCATGTGGAGTATGGACATATAATTGAGTGTTGAATTCTTGACTACAAAAATCAATTAAAAATTTTAATCATTTTTTTTAAAATTTAAAAACTATAGGTGGAAAGAAGGGATTTGTCCCAACAAGATTGAGGGGGCTCAAAGGTCAATTGAGGTTGGGGGCTTCAAAGGTCGATTATGAAAATCATATCATAGATGATTTTATTATCCAATTAATATTTTTTAATTTATGTGATCATTGAGGGTGAAGTTTTGAACGTCTCAAAGTAATTTTTTATTTTTATTTTCTCATAATTATTTTGTCAGTTGTTATAACTCAAATGTTTTCACAACGAGGAATTGTGTTTCTAGGCACCTAGAATGATAAAGACTAAAACCATAAAGCAAACCCTAGTTCCACTTATTAAATGCATGTTTTCTCAAAGGTTAAAAAAATGTTCATAACAATGATTTTTGGATCATTGATAATTCAACAATCAATCCAATCATCTACAACCAAGTGGATATTTGAAATGATAACTTACGAAAATAATCGATTTTTGCACAAGAATAAATCAACCTTTGAAACCATTCCCCCTCCTAACTATGAAAGGAGATGCTTAGTTCCTTGAAACTAAGTTTTACAAAACTACAAAACTAGGAAACCTCCCTCAAATTACATCCCAAGGAAAACAAAGCACGATGGCCTCAAAATAGACCCATTTATGCACACATCCCTTGACTTATATCCTCAAGGAAAATAGAATAAAATAGGCTCAAGGTAGACCCATTTTTACACGTGTGCTTCAAACAACCACTTGATAAATTGTTGTTCAAAATTTTCAAAAAAATTGGACATATTAATTAATCAAAATTGTGATAAAAAGGATATCAATCAAAATCAACTTGTCCAAAATGACAATTTGATAAAGTTGGACAAGGGCTAAGGGGAGGTCTTTTTTATTACTTTTTTAATAAAAAATATTGTGATCTCTTGTAATGAATGTAATTGGTTGGGGGATGGCAATTTACATCTATGAATTGATCATCAACAAAAGCAAGGATTTGGTTTTGATTATTATATTCATCTCCCTTTTGTATGATGAAAATACAATCAACAATCATGGGTTTCCATCCATACATATGTGGTTGAAAGTTGGTAGTGAATGCCTTTGTTGTTATCCTTGCAATGAATGGTTGATGAGACTAGTTCAAATAATCTAAAGCAAATTTTGATTCCATAGTAAAGTATAATGGTTTAGGAAACAATGACATCAAAACTTGATACATTTAGAACCAACAGGGTGAGTGTTTCAAAGAGTTAAAAATAGGAATGATAATTTAGTTGTTATCATTATCATTGATTGGTGTAAATTGCATGAGCCAACATAGATTTATGATTGGTGTAGATTGTATGAGTCACCATACACATTTGATATTGTACAAACTTTTTAAAAATAAAACAATGTTTGGAAAATTGAAGATGTATGTGGCAAAACTTGTATGTTTACCTTTATAATAGTCCAAAAATATTCAAAAGTTTGCAAATTGGTCAACATTGTGAAAACATGGAGTTAACACATTTTTATGAAAATTAAAACTTGATGGATTTTTATGAATTATATTTTCAACAAAAAGAGTGTTGAGTCAATGCAAAACCATGGTTTTGAATATGCAACAAGATGCTTCCATAATCTTTGTGACTTGGAGGTTATGTTGGGATTGTTTTGTTTAATGACAATGTTTGAAAGGTGGAAGGAATTCATTAAAATCTCCCCATCTTGGAAATGTTTTGTTTGTGATTTCATTTATGCTATAAAGCTATTTCAATTTACCTATATTTTTGGTATAATGACCCTCATATTGTCTACACGGATGAGATGTTGAATGGATATTGGAACTTGTTGAATGAGACATCAAATGTTGTGGTGCTTGAATGGGGATTTGATTTAATCATAGGTACAGATAATGTGAGTTTTCGTATTGTTGGCATTTCTATTATAATGTTTTATCATCGGTTTCATACATTGTTTTATGTTCATATGGCTTGAATTCTTTTCCATTAGATTGTCAATGATGTTCAAAAGTGGTGTTTTAAAACAATAGTCTAGTTAGTGATGAACTTGGAATTATTTTTTTTGCACAAGATGTGATGAATATTTTACAAATGTTTTATTCATAACACTAGTTGAAATCTTTATTTGAAGAGACCTTCTGAATCCATTTATATATGTTAAATTAACATAAGAAACTTGGATCAACCCAAACATATTTAATATTTACAATTAATGTTTGATTCAATATAATTCACAAAAAGTCTAGCCAAAAAAAAAGAAAAGTTTATTGATATTTGTCAAATTTGTTGAAAATTGAAAACCAATGGGTTACGATTAAAAATGCACAACACAATATCTTGCACGTTTATTCCTCAACTATTGAAATTTTGGAAAATTAAATTTGAAATTATTGAACATCATTTTAAAAAATAAATGTAATATATAATACAATATGTAAGATATTGTACCAATAATTGTTGTTTAACACTTCTTTTTAAACTTTGGAACAAGCTTTTTGAACATTTGGATTTGGCAATTCATATGCATGCATGCAACCTTATTAATTACATTCTTGATATTTTTCCTTTTGATGATATCATCCCAACTTGGATTGAAGAAAAAACAAGGAGGGGTCTTTCAATTTGACACACATTTTGAATAATCATTGTTGTTATGTAGATGTGCAACTAGTTTTTTGAAACATCATGGTTGCCTTATGTTATAATACATGAAAACTTTGCACATGCACAACATCATGGTTGCTGTATGTAATACATGACAACTTTGCACACCCACAAACCCTAATTTTCATTATATTTTAAATGTTGGGCATGTTTGGCTCATTTTCTACTATGTAAATGTTTTGGTGTTGCATCAATGGTATTTAATTTGTTCCTTTTTGAACTTTCCATTTGCTTGAATATGGAATTTAAATTTGCAATGTTTTACAACTTACATTTTAACATTAATTGAATGATTACCCTTTTATGCTCATTGTTGTGACTATGTGGGTGAAATCTCTCGGAGCAAATGCAAGTTCAATCCTATAAGAATTTAAAAGGATTTTGCATCATCAAACAACCCCCAATTTCCATGATGTTAACAAGTTTGGTCTTTGGGTAAGTTTTTCCTTCCTTGGTGGCATTTGATTATTTTTTAATCACAAGAACTAATGTGTGGCTTGCAAGTTAAAATATGCATTGTCATTGGGTGTAGTGTCCTCTAGGACAAGAGTTCAACTCCCTCATTTGATGTTTCAATTTTAATTGTTAACCATGAATTTCTTGCCAAGTTTTGCCACTCCAATTTTCTCACACCTTGCAAAAAGGTCTCCCAATTTTTTTACTATAGCCTAAATCCACACTTTGTCAAACTTGAAATAATCATTATTCATGTACAAAGTGCAACTTGCAATAACCAAATACACAACCCCTTGCAAGGGGAATCATCATGTATTTTTATTTTCTTTATGTAACCACTTCAAAAGTGTCCATGCATTTTCATTTCACCATACCTATTTAAGGTGCTAGTTCATGCGCATAATCACCACATAGGCCACTTCCAAGAATGATTTTTAAAAACATTATTGAATGGTAGCATAACATCATCAACATGGACTTTTTTTCCCCCATTTTGTCAAGTAGGTGAATTGGCAACTATCCACAACACTAATGAGTCAAAAATAACTAAATGGGAGCAAGAAAAGAAAACATTTTGAGAATCCCACTTTTTCTAACAACCTCTATGACCTCAACATTTAAATGTGACAACTTCTAATTGCTTTTCCTCAAAAAATGGTGACTTTTGTACAAAACATCCAAAAGAAACCGTTGGTACAATTCATGTTTGATTTTAACTTTGTTTTGTTGCTAAAATTCAACCAAAAAGAAAACAATAATCATGATGATTCTTCATTTTGTTTTCATAAACACAACCAATGTTATTTATGTCAATTTCATGAAGTAGCTACCAAAATGGTTATCATTTGTAAAAATATTTAACCAAATTTGGCTACAAACAATATATGAATGTTAGAAAAATTTTGAATATCCTTTTATATTTTTGGCTACCTTCTTGAACCATGTATTTAGAAATGTAAAAATTATTCCCCCAAAAAAAACAAATTCTAGGAATTGAAAAAACTCAAAAATCATTTCATTGTAGCATTTATGATTATAAATTATCTTATTTGTGAGATTTTGCTAATGAAAAAAAGGCTCAAAGTTGTAGAAATTCATGAGGATATAGATTTTGCATAATCACTTTTTTGATCTTGGGTTATTTATTATATTAAAAAGCACTCAAAGAAAGTTCCTATTATATTTGGATTGCACCTTTTATCAATGAATATCCCTCCTATAAAAGAAAGGGGAGAGGTTTTATTCCTCCTCCTAATGAGTGGGAAGGGATTCACACCTAGTTGGAGGTGTAAGCTTTCTCCCATTCTTAAGTAGGAGGCAATCTCATGTGCTCCTATTTGCTTAGTGGCCAAGAATTTAGCTTGATTAGCTATGAGGCGAAAACACATTTGCTAGTCCACCAAAGCTCTAAACCTTGTAAGCTTTTTTGGGTTCCAAATTTGCTTTAGTGGCCATGAATGTAGCTTGATTAGTTATGAGGGGAAAACACATTTGCTAGTCCACTAAAGCTCTAAACCTTGTAAGCTTTTTTGGGTTGGCCATGAATGTAGCTTGATTAGTTATGAGGGGAAAACACATTTGCTAGTCCATTAAAGCTCTAAACCTTGTAAGCTTTTTTGGGTTCCAAATTTGCTTTAGTGGCCATGAATGTAGCTTGATTAGTTACGAGGGGAAAACACATTTGCTAGTCCACTAAAGCTCTAAACCTTGTAAGCTTTTTTGGTTTCGAAATTTGCTTTGGTGGCCATGAATGTAAGCTTGATTAGCTATGAGGGAAAAAACACATGTAGTAGGGTTGGTTGGTCACCTAGTGATGAACTTGCAAGGTAGTCTAGGAGCTAGTAGTCTCCATGGACTTAACTTCACATGACTCTCTTGTATGTTTGTCTAGGGTTGGCTTGAGAATGAGACCTTCAGATCTTCACTTTTTTATGTCTTGGTCTTCCACAAGTCTTTTGTATATAGTTAGCCTCTCTTTCACAGTTTGCATCGGAGGCGCAAATTGGGTCTTTGAAAAACTGAGCAGGAGCTTCATAAGCTTTGTAGCAAAATTATGTACATCCAGATCACAATACTCATATTGTCAAACCCAATTCAATTTTCAGTTGTAGATTTCGTATGTATCTTGAGTAGATGTGATTGGTGACATGGTGGCTGATTTGGGTCTTATTGAATTTTTTGTTGCTTGAAGAAAAGTGTGTGAGGGTGGCATCACCAGTGCCGGAAGGCTAAGTGCAAATTTTCTGCAAATTGAGCAAAATCAAAGGATTAGTGGACATGGCTGGAACATGGAAACATGGAAATGCAATGAAAATAATTTGTGATGGAAAGGGGAAGTACATGAACATCGAGCTTTGTACTCCACTTTGTTCAAATGTTTGGAAATTTTGCATTAAAAGTGTTCTGTACTAGATGATGATAATGATGATGGAGCAACTTCCTGTGTAATATCTTTTCATTTATAGTGTGTGGCAATTTGATTGAGATTAACTACAAAATTTAAAACATTTGTTGGAAGAGGGACTCTCCCAGGACTCACACACACACCCTTTGAGCTTGTTGCAATAACTTGTTTCCTTCTTTGTTCTGTTGTTGTTTGTAAAGCAGCAGGTGGAGAAGGAGGAGGTTGCCGTTTTGATTTGCGATAAAACCTTTGACCAAAGGTGAATTTGGGTCCAGGCAAGCGGGATTTAAGAGTGTAAGTCCCAGGCCCTGGAAACTTGTCAGGTTGAAAACTCTGAAGCCTTTCAGAGACACTGTAACTAGGAGGAGCAGGTACAGTGATGTCAATGTTAGCTGTGTATGTGCCAGGGCCCGGGTACATGTCTTTGGAAAGACTACCAGGTTTAGAACTCATTGTGAATGCAGGACCAGGTAAGCGTGTTCTGAAACTATAAGTTCCAGGCCCGGGAGTGCTGCTTGTAGTTCTCAACCTCAATCCCTTGGGCATTGAATATGCAGGTGCAGCAGTGGTAGTAATCTCAACTCTAGGACTATAAGCTCCCGGTCCAGGGTAGTCCTCGCTAGAATAATCCATGTAAAAAAAGAATCGCCAATCCTAGATTAACTCTACTATGTTAGTATGGCATAGTTCATATACACAAAATTCAATATGATACTCTAAAACTCGCACACCAAAACTGCATGTTTGTGACTCTTTGTGTATGTGTGAAACTCAAAGCAATTGTGCATATATACAATACATATATGATCTTTTGATCTTTTGTCAGTAGTGACCCATTAAGGATTTGGAATAGATTGACATGAGTTTCATCACCCAGATTTTTTTTGGTTCAAAAAGTCATTCTCAAATAGATTTCTTTTTCAGAGAATCATACATGTCAATAATGAAACACAAGATTTTGTTTTGGGCTGGCCAAGAGAGTGTGAATGTCAGAAGAATTGGTGTGTTAAATCAGAATGGTTGATTGATTGATTGATTGATTCTCTCTTGATTATCATATGAATGGTATGATGGGTGTTGGAGTTGTGAGGTTCTTCTGAAATCCTGGTTGTGTTTTTTTTTTGGTTTCTTCTTCTTCTGTGGATTCTACTACAAGCTTTCTTCTGATCATTTGCATGAATATAATAATAATGTATGTGTGTGTTGTTCATTTACATCTGCTAAAGTGATTGTGGAAAGACCAGATATAGAGCTACTGACGAGAGCCCTTTTGAAACTAGCTAGCTAGTTGCTTGCAAAGGAGGTAGAAAGGTTAAATTCAGTTATCAAAAATTTGCCAGCAACCGTCACAACTCTTGATTTTCAGCAATTTTGACTACATTTTGACTACATTTTGCTTTGTCTGAGATTTGACCCAGTTGGGCGGTTATCAGAAGGGAGGAACATAACATACCCCTCCCGCCAGTGGTTATCCAGCCAGTCCTCAAGGTTCACAACCATCAATGGTTCTAAAAACAAAATTCTCCAAAGAACCAGCTTCTGATATATACCCATGATTCTCAAAAGGGTTTGAAAAAACCCAAATGACTGGCTTTATAACCGTCAATTCTCGATCGGTTCTTTCATCAAAACTGGCAGTTTCTTGAGGTTTAAAATAACCAGAACCAACGGTTCTTTGATCCTGATCTTTTTGTTCTTTTTCTTTTTCTTTTTCTTTTGGGGGCAGGAGGGTGGGGCAGGAGAGATCAGGAACTGATGGTTTGGTGGTTCTGAAAATTTGGTTGATAACCAGAACCGAGAACCAGTGGTTATGAACAAAATCAAATACCCAGCCAACACCGGGATTTACCAACTCTATTATACCAGGTATAATTTGGTATGCATGGAAGAGATTAACAAGTCAAGACGGCGTGTGAAGAGGGGACTCATCATTTTAGCCAACTTTTCCATAGTGTTGTTGTTGGTGGAACATCTGTTGATGTTGGCAGAACATCTTTTGAACCCAACAATTTTGAGGATTCCAATCATTCCAATCACCATAAGAGTATTTTTTTAACCTTCAACTCTTTGCTGATGATACTACAAGACACCAAACCTACAAATCTGGGAGAGGCTTCGGGATGGATACCATCATAGTAGGTGTCATTATGATGATTAACTTGGATTATTAAAAATCGTGTGGGAATGAAGAACCTCACAAATATGTTTGTGTAGTTAAAGTTTTTCATTTCTCTGACATTTTTGCAAATTAACAACTTCCTATTACCAAAATAGAAGAAGAAGCTTTGTATGCCTTGGTGACAATCCCAAACAATAGGGCTTGTCATTCCCTCATTGTTTTGAGAATGGCAATTATTTTACAAACTTGGATCCTACAGTACAAGACAAATGAAAATGAACCATATCCAAAAACATGAGTTGAACCTGAATACAAACAAGCTGAAACCTGAGCCTCACTAGAAGGATAGGCAGAGGGATAGGCAAATGGAGTACGGAGAGCAGGGGCATGAAGCTAGCAGCCTAAGGAAAAACCAAAGAAAGAGAAAAGGAGGAGCAGCTAAAAGAAGGAAAGAAAAAAGAATCCATTCCAGGCACATGTAGAAGAAAACCACAAGTACAGAAAAAACATAGGAACAACTGGAAAAGGGAAGGGATCAGGAAAGACACTTGGAATCAGCAGTTTAAAGACAGAACAGTCAGATTGAGAAGGGGAGAATAGGCTAAGGCAATCATCAGCAGCTCCTTACTGAAATTGTTACTCACATACTACACAACATGGGAATTTGCTACTAGACCCAACAGACATAGGTCTGATCAATCTGAGAACCAAGGCTTCTGCTGCAAGGGATTCTTCATCTTTGAGTTGAGCATTTGTGCATTGTTGATGTACTTTGCTGATGTTTTGTAAAAAGGCATTTCTTCTGTTTGTGCAAATGGGATTTCATCCAATCCAAAGAAACAAGGGCCACACATTATGGCAATCACAGGACAAGGTGTTTCACCTATTTTTAACAATAATCTGAGAAACTGAAGAACTTATCTGCATGAACAACAGAAAAAACTTTCACCCATGTTAACAATTAGTCCTGCAAGGAGGCAAAAAAACTGACCCATATAAACCACAAACCTTGTAGGGCCATGCTATGGAAAAATGCTCAGGAACCTACTAGAGTTTGCAACAAATGTCCTACTAAAACTGGTAAGCATAGTTAACTAGCAATACTAGAAATATACATAGTGAAGGTACTGATTTGAGTAAATGTTTTAAGCAAATTTGATGTGCAGAGAAATACACTTGTGTGTATCAAGTATTCCATCCTAGTACCTGCAACTATGACAGGAGGAGCCGATACTCGATAACATCTGCATTGAGAAGGGCAAACACTTGCGTATTCTGGTTCCAGATACATCATTGCTGCTTTACCAAGGAGAAACTGCTGCTTGAGAAAACTGCAAAAAAGCAGCCAAGAAGATGAATTCAGGCAGGCACGAGCTGAGTTCAAACTGTTATGTAATTTATCCCAAAACTGCAAAAGTTCAATTCCAAGTCCCCAGATGCAAGAGTTGATAAAGAGAAAGCAAACACATTCATATTAATATGGCATCATGAGTCTCAACTTTTCAAGATTTGTGAACTTGATCAATGCAGCTGACACTGACAATGAAGTTCACAATCTATTTCTTTTATGAGGACCCCGATCTGCTTTACAGATGGTGCATCTACAAAACTGCTGTCAATCATCTGTCTGACACCAAGCAGCCATGACAAAAATAGTCTACTGGAAGAAGCTTGATGAAGATGAGGAAAAAGACAATGAAGAAGCTCATATGAGCTTTATACCTCATGGCAGATTTTCAATTGTGCTGCAACTGAAAACCTTTCCTCTCCCAGGTGGTCTCCATCTTCTGAAGAGTGATGACACCATCCTTATGGGGAAAACGAATGAGCACCCTGGGAAGAACAGCTGGTAAATAAACCTCTGCCTGCTATTCACTCTGCAACAGAGCAAACCGGAAATCCCAACATGAACTACAGAATCTGATGTTCAAGGATTTAGGGTTTAGGGTTTACCCTGGGCCTGGTTTACCAAAGAACTGAAAACTAGGAAATCTCTATTACATGATGAAGAACAATGCACATGAGATGATGTAGCAGACACTACTACATCATGCAGAAACATCACAGACATCTCTCTTCTCTCAGTGTGTGTCCAAGGAGATCAGACTGCAGCATCTAATGCAGGTACAAAGATTGTCCAAGATTGGCCAATCTTTAAGGGATCAGGCAACCAATGCCAAGAATTTTGGTGCATATAGTAAGCTACAACTCGATCAATGACATCATCAGAGATATAGAGAAAGCCATTTCTTCCTACACAACAGAAATCTTCAAAGCTGATATTCAGCTTCCGATTTCTGAGAGCCTATCAGATAGGCATTCCGTGGCGGTACAACGTGGACCCTGTAGAGAAACCATCGGTGCAAATCGGAAGTCACGCGGCGGAGCTCCCTCCGAAGCTCAAGGAATTTCTGAGAGCCTAGCAAAATATTCCATGACTTGCAAACACATCGCACTCGCACGATGCTGCTTCCTACAGGTATGTGGAGCAATACCTTCTCTAGAAAGCCCCTTTGGGGAGCTGACGTTGATTCATCGTGGACTCTAGGCAGAACGACATGATGCGCGAATTGCAAGCAAATCATTGGAGCAATAATATGCCAAGTAGCTACAAAAACTAGTCCTCTCCACTGCAACGATCCAGCAATCACTGCAATCTGTGTATGGGTGTGTGAGAGAGAGAGAGAGAGAGAGAGAGAGATGCTCTTCAATTTGAAGAGTCTAAAGGCGATATCAACCAGTGAAAAATCGGAAAAAAACTGAGAAACACCGCAACAGCGTCGCCTTCCATAGCCGAGCGTAAAAACAGGCTAAATAATTTCTATAATTTCTTTAGCGTGCAGACGCGGAGCACATCCGCACGCATCCGTCGCAAGACTCTTCGTGGGCCTCGTCCGTTCCAGCGAGGGAGAAGGGGAGAGAGAGACGACGACGACGACGACGACGGGTCGCCCGGGTTATAATCGGGCGGACCACTGTTTCATCGGGTTCACGATTCTCGCTTGGTAATTGGGTTGGAGGGTACTTATCCACGTGCCTTCCACGTGCGAGAATAAAGGCAATGATGGGAACTTGATTACGTGGCTGAACTTGTTGCAAAATCTCGTCCACATCCCGACGCTGACTCAGCAAAGTTGTTGTTGTTGTTGTGCCCATTATTTGAGTCATCTCCAAATCAGACTAAATTAATTTCATATTATTCATTCTTAATTCTTTTTATTATGATGATGCAGGAAATTAGACCTTTGTACATTAAACCCTCATTGGAAAAATTTATTAATCAAAAAGAATTTTATTCTTTTTTATTTAACCATGCATAATAATAATAATAAATCCATTAAATGCATAATAATACATATCCATTAAAAAACAATAATGCTACCATGATTTCCTTTATAAAATTTTTAAGTAATTTTCTTTCCATCTTGGTTGAATGTTATATATATATATATATATATATATAGTAATGGAGATCCAATTATCAAAATTTTGCATGTGTGATGGTTATTCATTCAAAATGAGTTTGCAAATAAATGAAAACACTTTGTTAGACTCATATGTAATAGTAACCTTCTTTGCCTTCTTCAACCACTATTACAAAATGTGGGTGAAATTCATTAATCCGTGTTCACTAAACCAGTGAATTCACTCAAAATTCATCACTTGGTGTACAAGGACACCTTTTGTTAGTCCCCGTTCACTAAACCAATGAATTCACTCAAAATCCAGTGTGAAATCACTTGGTGTACAAGGACACCTTTTGTTAGTCCCTGTTCACTAAACCAATGAATTCACTCAAAATCCAGTGTGAAATCACTTGGTGTACAAGGACACCTTTTGTTGTAGTGAACAAATTTTTAAATCATTCAAATTATAAGCAAAAAATAATAATTAAATTTTCCAAAAATAATTTAATCAATTAATCATTTGGGGATTTTATTACCTAAACTCATGATCCTTGTAATAACCTCATATGATATGAGTCGGTAGGGTTCATCCTTTTTAATTCAAAAGGAGTTGAAAATTTGAAAGGCCCAAGGTTTTTCCTTGTTTTTATTTGTGTTTATAATTTGGGTTATCACCCTTTTGCCTAGGCACCTTGCAACAACAAATGGCCTTTGACATGAGATGTGGAAGACATCAAATCAAAACATACGAAAATGAGGTTGAACTTTATTTAGAGTCTTTATGAATATCTATAGTTATTAATTCAATATTTGTGGAAATTTTGCACAAATGGTTCTATTTTGCCACCCCGAAGTTTTGTTATATATTTTGCTGCAAAGGGCTGCAACCATTATCAAATGAGCCAATGGTGACAAAGGATTCAACCACAAATGGGTTTTTTATGGTCATTTTGACTTTTTCAAAAAAAAAATTTTTTTTGAATTTTTTTTTTTGCAACATGTTTTTTAAAAATATTTACAATTCATCCAATAAATTACATTATATGTGTTAACTATTTTGAATAAATATGAATTGTATAAAAGTGTAAAGATTTTATTAAATTTTATGTTTTGCTTTGAAAAATGATCATAATTTCAAATCATGTTAAAATATGCTAACTATTTTAAGCTTTAAGTTTTTTTTATTACAATTCACAACTTTGTTCATATGTTATACACATTATGACCCATTTACATATAGCAAATGACTCTAGAAATTTGAATATTTTAAAATTATATTTTAAGTTTCTTAAAATTTAAAGTATTAATTTTTTAAATTATGATATTTTTGAATGTGAATGGTAGGTTATAATTAGTTCAAAATTTTAAATCAAAATTTTTATATTAAAATAGTCCTTAACCTAATGTTTCATAAAATTGATTTTTTGGTATTAAAATTCAAAGTCCTTTATTAAAACCAAAATTCAATTTATTAAATTAAATGATTTTTTTAGAATTCTTCAATAGTCATATAAATAATTTAAAACAAACTTTCTTAATCAACATGACATTAAAATGACATCACATTAAAAAATTTGACAAAATTGGTAGTTTTTTTGTCGTCCAACATGGTTTTTGACTCATTTGATTATGATCACACCCAAAACCATCACATATGATTAAACAAATGTTTATGAATTGGCCTTCTTTGAAAGAACAAAATCACTAACCCAACATATTCAATGTTCATCACAAAACCATCAATATTTATCATTCACATACGACCTTGGGTGCTTTTGAATTTGGCCCTTTTAAAATAAACAAAGCCATGGCACCACAACAACCTTGATCATCATCACAATACCTTCAAAATCTTCCCTATCTTATGAATTTTCCAAAGGACAATTGTATTGCAAAATTTGCCTTATCTTCATATTATTATCAAAAATAGTTACTATGATTTTTTGGCAATGAGACCTTTCTACCATCAATTTCCAAGTTGGCAAGAATCATCCTTGCCCACACCCAATTATATACAAATCATGTATAACTAAACATTTTCTATGGTATTGATTCATTCTACCTTTGCAAATAAAGAGTCATTACCCAATTCATTACAACTTTTGCTTGGGATTGACATCCCTCATGTTGTTGGACATGTGTGTAGTTTCAACAAATTTTGTATTCACAACATACTAACATGTAGTCATGTGGTACTCTTGTGTGTTCCATCCAATGTTCCAAGGAGATTTCTTTGTGTCAATTTGAAAGAAATTTCCATGACAATTTGAATGTTACAACACAACCAATGTAATCATTTAACCTTATGAAGATCTTTTACAAAGTGTTAAATGATCACCTTCATCATAATCATGGTTTTTACCCCCCAAATTTGTGAGGTAGGTGAAATGGTGATTTTTCAAAAAAGAATTTAGCCAATTTTAGCTACAAACAAAAGAGCAAAACATATATTTTCTGAAACTTCATTATAAAATTACAATATCTTAGAAGCTATGGTCTAAATATGGTGAATTTATTTTTTTCTCTCCTTGGAATATAACAACTTTGTGCCATTTTTTCTGCAATAAATCTTTTAAAAGATTTGTCGCATTTTTTTTTGGGTTGTCAAATGGTAGAATTTCACCCAAAAAAACATTACTAATGAATAAATAAACATGACAAGCAACCATCACCTTCATCATGAATAATAATGATAAGTCGTCATGACTACCCATTGATTTTGACATCAACTCCTAAGTGATTAGTGTAAAATAGGTATATAACAATTCACTTAAAATATGGGCAACCTTAATAAGAAAAAATAAGACTCATAATCCAACATGTTTCTATTAAAAATGAACTTAAATATACATTGACTTCCCAAATATATATATGAAGGGGTTTGGTCATGAAAAGGTGTTTTTAGGTTACTTTAAGTTCCTAGTAATTGTTTTAGAATATGTTCAACATGGATGAAAATAATAAAATATAAAGTAGTATAATGAGTGAAAATTAAATTTCATATAGTATTTCGTACACCCCCTTTGAAGTTGAGCTTCATTAAAAAAACTAAAAACTAGAATTAATGTTTGTAGAAAGACAAAAACCAAAGTAAAACACACAAAATTCATGTTTTGGTTCAATTAAAACTTTGGTAAGGGTATTTATAAGCATTTTTGCAATATTATAATAAATTATATTTTGATTCACTTGTTCACACATCAAATGATAACGTATGGCAACATGTTTGGAACATTCATGGAAATTGGATTTTCAACCAACTTAATACATGATTGATTATCACAATAAATGGAATTGATTGTAATGTAAGAAATCCGAGATCAAACACTAACTTCTGAAGCCAAATGGTTTTTTTGGTTGAAGTCATTATAACCATATATTTTGTTTCAATATTATAAAAAACAATGGTAAGTTTGATTTTTTGATTATCTTGGAATAAGTCCTCCTACATTTTAAAATGAGAAGATTTTCCTCCAATAATGGATTTTCAATTATTAGAATTTGAATCATACCAACCAGTTCAAATATTTGGTTGGGATGAATTGAATACATAACCCCAAATGTAATAGTAGCTTTGATGTACCTCAAAATTCACTTTGTGGTTACCCAATTTTTTTTCTAGGATTGTTAATAAATTGTGAAATATGAAAAACCAAATAAACTATATTGGGCCAAATGCACACCATAACATGTGTCAAAGTTCCAACAACATTTGAATATGGAATTTTTCTCATTGTTATTATGTCATACATGGTAATTGGAAACTTTGTTTTGTTAAGTTTTTAAGTAACAAAAATGGTGTGATGATTGGACAACATAAGTCCATTTTATATTTTGTCAACACATCATTTAAATATTTTCTTAGGATAGCTCTAGTTTCTTTTGACCTTTATTTCTCTTGATTTGTGTACCAAAGTAATATGCAACTTTTCTCGAATTAATCATTTCAATTTTTGAAACAAGGAACATTTAATGGATTCCAAAAAAGTAATTTGATAATTAACAAATATTAAATCATCCATGTAAAGTCCCAAGTAAATAAATAATGTACCAATCCTTTGAACATAGATATTTGTGTTAACTTGATTTTTTTTATGAAACTTAAATTTATAAAAGATAAAAATCCATTTGCTCATACCATGCATGAATGGATTTTTTTAATGCATAAAGTTTAATTAGTCTTTAAAAGCTAACATGCACATACCCTTATGTTCAAAACCTTTCTAAATATAATTTTCAAGTTGGTTCATGGATATTTCTTCATGCAAATGACCATTGAAAAATATTAGGTGAATGACCATTTAATGAACTTCCAGATTTAAGTTGATATGAAAAGAAAAATAATAATTAAATAAATCATTTTTATCGCTGAATTAAATGCTTCATGATAATCAAGTCATTGTTCTTGTGAAAAACCCCATGCAACAAAATGGATTGTTTATTTCAATATTGAATCATTGGAATTATTTTTCTTTTGAAGAATCCATTTACAATTTATTGGTGTGTTATTAGGAGGTAGGTCATCCAATTGCCATGTTTCATTTTTAAGAAAAGATGCATATTCATCATCAAATGCAACTTTCCAATTATCAACATTTAATAAATCAAGTTTTAATTGTTTTCGGTTCATTTATTTCTATGTAAAGAAAATAGGCAAAATCAAATACATTTTTATGCTTTGGATTTGGTTTCTTGATTTGAGTTGAATGTCAAACTTGATTTGCTTGTTTTCAATGAAAACAAAGCCTAGGAGAAGATTCCGAAGTTTATTATAATTTAGAAGCTTCATGTGTTGACATAAGTGTTGTAGGAACTATGGGCTTTCCTACTAGGGGGTTAAACAATTGAAAAGGGACCACATTTGGTTTTTCACCGTCATTATTTGAAAGCATGAAAGCTTTCTATGTGCTCTCCAATGTGAAATCAATAAAGGGGTTCATTAATGTTTCCCCCTTATTTTGGAATTAAGGTTAATTCATTGAAATTAACATCTTGACAAAAAATAATTTGTTGTTTTAATTTTTGAAACAACCTATATGTTTTATGGCCTTTTGTTTCTCCATAAACAAGGAATAAACATTCAATTGACTTCAAATCCAATTTATGACATAATTATATTGGTATTGGACATAGTCTATACAACCAAATATTTAAAAGGTGCTTACTTTCAATTTAATATCATACCAAATTTCATGTGGTGTAACGTTATTGAAGGCCAAGATGAGGGTTCTATTTTGGACAAAACATGATGTAGCCATTGCTTCAACCTCAAAATTAGAATGTCCTACATGTGTTCACATAGATCGGGCATTTTCAACCAAAGTTTGATTTTTGTGTTTTGCTATGGCATTTTGCTTCAGAATGTAGGACAATGAATTATTTCAAAATGCCATTAGCTTCCAAAAATTCTTTGAATTGATGATTAATAAACTCACCTCCATTATCTGTTCAAATTATTTTAATCTTTGCTCCAATTCAATTTTCCACAAGCTTTAAATATTTTGAATTTTTCAAAAACTTGATATTTATATTTGAAGAATTAGACCATTGTATATTGAGAATAATGATCAATAAAAGTTAGAAAATATTGACCCCTCCAAATGTGACTTCTAACAAGCCCAAAATTTTCATTGTTTTTTTTACCATTGTCTATTGGAAACTTGAGCTTATATTGCTTACTAAACAAACAACTATTACAAAATGGCAATTGAGTCATTCGTGTATTGATGCCTTGTAAAATTCCTGTAGTTTCCATTAGTTTTAATGTTTGTATGTTACATTGGCCAAATCTTAAATTTCATTGCATTGTATCTTTAGGGCCCATAGGATCAACACATGCAAGATTTAACTTATCATTTGAATTTAGAATTCTTGCTACAACTAGGTATAAGGATCTTTCCTTGATACATTCAAATTTAATGTGTTTACTTAGAAATTTAATCACACATTTAATACTAATGAACTCCCCTTGTTTGTTGATTTTCCCATATGCAAAAAAAATTTAGATAACCTTGTAAAACTTTTGTTATCATAATGGATTTGAATTTAATAAATAATACCACTCCCAATTGCCTCTTGTGTATTATCATCTCCCAAATAAATCATAGAGGGACTTGGAAATTTATTGGAAAAAATAAATTGTGTTCCTCTTTAATTGTCATGTGTCCTTTAGCCCCTAAGTCCAAATGCCATGCTTCAAGAAATAATTGACCACTTACAAAATGTAGTAAACAATTACGGGGGTTTTTTTTTTTCATTTACGACATTTGCCACAGTCAAAATGTTAAAGCTTGAGTTATAAAAATCCCATTTGTTTGATTTGTTATGCAATGTCAACATTTTTTAGCAATATGATTGGGTTTTGTGCAAAGAAAGCAAGGCCGTTTTTGTTTTTATTATGTTGATTATCTTAATTTTTTGAAATTCCCATTGGTTTATAATTGCCATTTTGATTATTCTTTCATTGTGAAATTTTTAAAAAATTGTTAAATAAATTCCCTTTAGAATTCCCATAAAATGTGGTGGTTTCTTTTGAAGAATTGTTACATTGTAACATAGTTTCATGTTTTTTCAATGCTTGACATAATTGGTCAAACATCAAACTTGCAAGACTTCACATTGAACTCACAAATTATGCATAGGATTTTGGTAAACCGCACAACAATTGTAATGTTGTTTCTTCATCGGAGTAGGCAACCTCTTGCTTTGGTTAATTGGTTTTGTAGCTTTAAAATTTGATAGAAAAGATGTGAAAGTTTCATCTTCCTTTATTTCTCACTTAGAAAAAATTTGATTCTTAACACAACAACAAAAGTTTTATCCACATTTTCATACATTGTTTTAATGGCATCCCACATTGCTTTAGCAATTTTATGGGGATGCATTGCTTTAACTTTGGATATTTCATAAGTTAAACACAATATCCAATCAAATTTTGTAGTCCCAAATTTTCCATGCCTTTTGTGAAGCTACATTACTTGTGCACTTGGACTTGATTTTGTACCATCAATTATAAATAAAAGATCATTCCTTATTAAGATCATTTTGAATTCTATACTCCAAATGAAATAGTTCATTTCATTTAAATTTCCAATTTTGTAAGCATTTTGATTCTACCCCATGGTTGTCATGATTGCTTTTCACTTGAACAATCAATTTGTTTGAATATGTTCCACATATATATAAATAATGAATATTAAAACAATCCAATGAACAAAGGAGAAAATTCCATAATATTTTTTACAAATCCATTATACAAAAAATTGAATCATGAGTTTTTATTCCATTTCAAAAAGCAGTAGGAAGCAATGGTTTTATTTTCTAATTTTGTGAATTGATAAGTTTTTGTTAATTTGAAAATTGGTTGGATGGGAGATTTAAAGAGGCAAAGAACAATGTTTCAATGTGTGTTGATGAGATTTAAGGAATTCATAGAAGTTTGGAGTGTCTCCAAAAGTTTATAAATTGTAATTGTAGAACCTTTTCAATTTGAACTTTGAAACAACTCACATTGCATTGCACGATGAATGGCACATGCCAGAAAACATATAACATCAAATAGATAATCATGTTTTGCCAATTGATAAGATGTGTGTGACCTTTAACTATTTGTGGCCATCAAAATGTGACAATTTTGGCCTAATCCAATGACCAAAATTAATAAAAAAAAAAAGAACTCAAAGGAAAAAAAGATGTTGATTCTAATTAATTAAAGTTTTCATTTTTTGATCATGAGTTTCAATGACATAAAAAAAACGATGTAACTATTGCTTATGTAAAAGTTGTACTCTATTGTTACGAGATGTCAAGTTATTTTTTCATGGTTTTGACATTGTGTAAGAAGAGAGTGTGGAATTTTTGTTTCCTCGTGTCCTTTGTTTTCCAAGTTATTAAACCATGAACTTTGGTGGCAAGTACAATACGAGCTTTTGATGTATGAGCTCATCCACGAACTTGGGTGGCAAGTACAACATGATCCTCTCATGTACATGAGTTCATTGTTGTTTGTCTAACACATATGTAAACACATTTGTGAGACAAATCTAAATGTGATATATAAATGCATTTTTTCACACATTTTAAAATCAAAATTTCTTGGTTAATCGACCACATGATTATATAAATCACAAACTATATGTGATTACATGATCATATGAATAGATAATCACAAACCATATGTGATTATATGATCATATGAATAGATAATCAAGCGGGTTAAATTATTGTATATATGACATTTTATCATTTTTTTTTATTGTTGTTGTGAGTGGGTTCTACTATCCTTTTGATTTTTCCCCTCTCAAAAAGAGGTAGGTAAATTAATAATATTTAAAAGCTGAATTATATGTATAATATAATCTTAGATGGAATTTTTTTTCCCCACCCAAATTTTTCAAATAGGGTTTACGATGAAGATCCCCAACATTAATTAACATTAAATGGCGATTGTCCTAGGTGGGCTTATAGCACTTTTTAACAAAAGTGCTACTACAAGAGATGACAACCTAGGAAGTGCCTAGCTCTAGATGTGGCTAATTTAATTATTTTAATTTCAAAAAGATGGCAAAACAATACCTTAAAGAATCACCATTTTATTATTTTTATTTTATTATTTTTGGTTTTTTTTTCCTCTCATTTTCTGAAAAAGAAAATCACCAAGTTACAAAAAAATTTGGCCCCCAAAAAAAAAACACTGAAATTAGTCTATTTTAGAGACCTAACCAAACTGTTTTAATTAATTAATTAATTTTAATTACTTAAACATATTGTGAAAAAAGATTCTGGATAAAGCCTAGAATCAGGACCTCGAATAAGTTTTGAGGTTCCCTTTCCTTCCTGTTTCTTAGGACCGGACGGCACCTGGATCAGGACGTGGGTGGTGGTCGAGGACCTCGACGACTAACGATGCGTCGTCGTTAGTCGTCGTTCGTCGTCGTTCGTAGTCGTCGTTGTCGTTGCTCCCTCGCTCGCGATGCTTTCTCCCTCTCTCTGTCTGTCTTTTCCCCAATCGCTCGTCGCAACGTCGCTGGCCACCCCCGTCCCCTCGTCTGACGACTACTCCGGCTATGGCGCGCGAGCTTTCTGCGTTTGGAGATAGCGGATCGAACGTTAGAATATCTAGACTGACAAGCCGCAGTTGGATTACGAGGTTAGCTGGAAGCAAGTGTGGGGGGTTTCTGAGCGGATGAGAAACTGGAGAGGAAGAGGATTATTATTCTTCACGTAGGGAAGTAGGGCAGGGCAAGCACAGGCAGACAGGCAGGCAAGTAGGGAGAACTACTTGTAGAGAACACTAGTACAGTTAAAGAGTAGGTTTGGGAGTTTTGCGGGTTTTGCGGTAAGTTTCCTTAAAGACGAAAAGTTTAAAGCCTGGCGTCCAGGCAGCCAGGCCGATGCAGGAGGCAGTAGAGAGCGATGCACCGCTACTCTGCTGCCGGGGGCAGCAGCAGCGGAGTCTCAGGCGGCGGTGGACCGCAAGCTCGAGACTCGTCGCGTTCCTCTGAGTCTTCTTCCTTTCAGAACCCCTCAACTTTCCCCACCATAAGGCAAGTGTAACATCAATCGTTATTGTCTCCCAATTCCTGTGTTTGGTGTGTAGTAAATAGATATATATCTTCGTGACTGCTCTCTCTTGCTGTCTGTCCTTATACTGAAACCCTAAACTTCTGATATGCTACTCTCGTTTCCACTTATTTCTTTCCCGCCTGGCTTCTATTGTAGGCTCTTCCCGCTTGTTCCTTGTCACCTTCAACTCTGCTCTCACATGCTTCCTTAGCTCTTCTCTTCCTTCACGAGTTCGGAGGATGGTTTCACGTCTTTGCTGCTTTTAGGTCACATCTCCATTTTTGTTTGTTTCAGCTAACCAGAGGAAAATACAAGCAAGTTGTGGCGAAGTTTTTTTTGGGGTTCCATTTGGTTCCTGGATCAGAGATCCAATATACTGTGCTTTTTCTTTGCTTACAAATTCAGAGAAACAACACATGTCATTCAAGTTTAGGGGTTTGTAAACACAGAGGATTTCAAACCAGGCGTGATTAATATTCCATGTCCAGATCCCGCTTTTGGTAGAAAGGGATTCAGAACCCTATGAGCTCCTGGATCCAGCTGCTAGTGATGGTGTAACTGCTAGTGATCCACCTATTTAAATCTGCTTTCCACTATTGCTGGCAGGACAAAGATGTACT
>Ga0209611_10005371_pt1 | contig 21495 bp, 19 predicted proteins | sample S1TSphgellanicum_3_FD_187693 | JGI IMG/M metagenome (GOLD analysis project Ga0209611, IMG submission 187693) | Host-associated microbial communities from peat moss isolated from Minnesota, USA - S1T2_Fc - Sphagnum magellanicum MG (SPAdes) (version 2) | ecosystem: Host-associated > Plants > Peat...
GCGGGCGATCAGCTGCATCCCGTAGCAGATGCCAAGGATCGGAATGCCCGCGCGCCAGACCTGCGGATCGACGCCCAACGCATCGGCGCCGAGGGTGCTCTCGGGGCCGCCCGTCAAGATGATGGCGGCCGGTTCGCGGCGCGCGATCTCGCTCCACGGCGCATCGTGGGGCAGAATCTCCGAGTAGACCTTCGCTTCGCGCACGCGGCGCGCGATCAGTTGGCTATACTGCGCGCCGAAATCAAGGATGACGACCGTGGCCGGCCGCGTGCGCGAGCCGGTTTGGTCGATGGCTGCCGTCGTCATAATGCTGTCTGCAATCTTCACGCGCGCGGGTCCCGAAGCCTCGGCCTCGAGCGCGGCAAGACGTTCGGGCCGTCGCGTCGCAGGAGCGGTCATGGGCAAGACGCTGAGCCGCTCCTTCACTCTCTCCACCGGTGCGCTCGCCCTCGGCATCGCACTCGCGGCGGCAGCACCGATGGCGCAGGCACGAGCCGCGACGGACGGGCGCGCGTTCACGGCCAACGATCTGGTGACTTTGACTCGCCTCTCGGGGCCGGCGCTCTCTCCGGACGGGGCGCAGGTCGCTTACCAGTTGCATACGACCGACCTAGCCGCCAATCACGGCAGCACGAGCATCTGGCTCGTCAAAACCGAGCCCGGGGCCGCGCCCGCGCAACTCGTGTCCGGCGCAACGTCGCCGCACTGGTCGGCCGATGGCCGCTACGTCTACTATCTGACGCCCGAGGGCCAGGTCTGGCGCGTTGCGCCGGCAACGGGCACAAAGCAGCAAGTGACCAAACTGCCACTGGACGTCGAGGCCTTCAGCCTCGCCGCAGATGGAAAGCGAGCCGTCGTCGCACTGGCCGTCTTTCCGGATTGCGCCACGCTCGAGTGCTCAGCGAGGCGCTTGGATGTGCGTAAAAAGAGCAAGCGCAGCGGTACCGTTTACGACCGGCTCTTCGTACGTCACTGGGACACCTGGGCCGACGGCACGCGCAACCACCTGTTCGCCGTCGATCTCGGCGACGGCGCGGCGCCCGCCACCGGTGCGGTATCGTTGATGCGCGATTTTGACGGCGACAGCCCGTCGAAGCCGTTCGGCGGCGACGACGACTTCGCGATCTCGCCCGATCGCCGAAACGTCGTCTTCTCGGCGCGCGTCGCCGGCCGAACCGAAGCCTGGAGCACGAACTTCGACCTCTATGAGGTGCCGCTCGACGGCTCGCGGCCGCCGGCAAACCTCACGGCGGATAACGCCGCGGCCGACGCCGGGCCGGTCTTTTCGCCCGACGGCTCGCAACTCGCCTATCTCGCGCAGACGCGCCCCGGCTTCGAATCCGATCGCTATCACATCATGCTGCGCGACCTGCGCACGGGACGCACGCGCGAAGTGGCTCCCGGCTGGGATCGGTCCGCCGGATCGCTGCAGTGGTCCGGCGACGGATCCGCGCTCTACGCGACCGCGGATGAAGCCGGCACGCACCGGCTGTTTTCGATCGACGTCGCGAGCGGGAAGGTGACCGCGCGCTCGACCGGTGGCGCCATCGAAGGCTACGTCGCAGGCAAGGACGCGCTGATCTTCTCCCGTTCGTCGCTGACGAGCCCGGCGAATCTGTTCCTCGCGAAGGCACCCAGTTTCGAGCCGGTCGCCCTCACCGACGTCGACGGCGCGGCACTGGGCGGGATCGCGCTTTCGCCCTCGCAAACGTTCACGTTCGCGGGCTGGAACGGTGACCGCGTGCAGGGGCGGGTGACGCAGCCGTTCGGCTTTGCCCCTGGTCGCCGCTATCCGGTGGCCTTTCTGATCCACGGCGGCCCGCAAGGTAGTTGGAGCGACGGCTGGAGCTATCGCTGGAACCCACAGTTCTACGCCGGCCTCGGCTACGCGGTCGTGACCATCGATTTCCACGGGTCCACCGGTTACGGTCAAGGCTTCACCGACGCGATCAGCCGTCATTGGGGCGACCGGCCGCTCGAGGATCTGCAGAAAGGCTGGGCCGCGGCGTTAGCGCAATTTCCGTACCTCGACGGCGATCGCGCCTGCGCGCTCGGCGCATCCTACGGCGGGTTCATGATCGACTGGATCGCCGGCAACTGGCCGGGGCCTTGGAAGTGCCTCGTTTCGCACGACGGCGTCTTCGATAACCGGATGATGGGCTACGCGACCGAGGAACTATGGTTTTCCGAATGGGAGAACGGCGGTACCCCGTGGGACCACGCCGAGGACTACGAACGCTTCAACCCGATCGATCACGTCGCGGATTGGAAGGATCCGATCCTCGTGATTCACAGCGAGCGCGATTATCGCATTCCCGTCGATCAAGGCATCGCCGCGTTCACCGCCGCGCAACTCAGAGGCATTCCAAGTGAGTTCTTGACGTTTCCCGACGAGAACCACTGGGTTCTCAAACCGCAGAACTCATTGCAATGGCACGAGACGGTGGCCGCGTGGCTCGACCGCTGGATCGGCCACTAAAGGGCGCAGATTTCGCACTAACCGGCGAGCACCGCTTCGAGGCGATCGTAGCTGGCGGCCACGCCGGATTCCATGCCCGACCCGAGCGCCATGTCGCGAATCGCGGCTGACTCGTAGAGCACGGTCATCGTGACGAGCGTTCCGGCGCCTTGCGCGACGAACGTATTGGTCACCAATGCTTCGCCCGGTGCGCCGTCCATAATCTCGGTCCGAACGATGCGCTCCGGCGTCACGATCTCACGAAACACGCCGGCGATGCCGAACTCGAATCCGCTCTCGTCGTTGCGCCATACATGACGCAGCCGGCCTCCGACGCGCAGATCGATTTCCGAAATCGGCATCGTCCAGCCGTCCGGCCCGAGCAGCCAGCGCGCGACCAGTTCGGGCTTGGTGAACGCGTCGAACACGACGGCGGGCGGCGCATCGACGAACCGCGTCATCACGATCTCGCGTGCGGAAGGCGTGGTTACGATAAGCTCGTGCTTGGTCTTCATCAATGCTCCTTCCGTTGCTTCGCGCGTTTGCGGCGTTTGTCGTTAGCAGTGCCTCGATTGGAGGTCTTCGAGCAGGCCGTCCAGTCGCTGGAAGTTGAGTTCCCATAAGCGGCGATAGCCTTCGAGCCAGCCAGTGGCTTCCGCGAGCGGCGCGACTTGGATCCGGCACGGCCGTCGCTGCGCGTCGCGGCTGCGTGACACCAGCCCCGCGCGTTCGAGCACTTTGAGATGCTTAGAGATTGCCGGCTGGGTCATCGCGAACGGCGCGGCCAATTCCATCACGGTCGCCTCACCCGCGGCGAGCCGAGCCAAGATCGCCCGCCGCGTCGGATCCGCCAGAGCCATGAACGTAACGTCCAGTCGCTCAGGCAGCACTTGGCTATAACCAGTCAGTTCCATAACTGAATGGTAATATACTTCGCTCGCTGACTCCTGTCAACCCGTGCGTCGATGCGACGACTCAGGAGATCGTCGAGATGCAAGCGCCGCCGGCGTCTGACAATGTTATTGCGGTTCGGAGGGGGTTACGCCGTCGGGCACAACTCCGGCTCTGAATGCCGTTCGGTGATTAGGGTTCCCTAAATCCATCTGGAAGGTGGTCCACCCATCGCCCGATCGCACGGCCATCCACCAATCGCCGGAGACGGAATCCGAAAAGTCCCAGGTGATGTGATAGCCTTCGGTATTGGAAAAGCCCTCATTATCGGCTTGCAACAAACCACCAACGTGCGAATGGATGACCTCCCTGGCCGCGCCGACCATTTGCCATCCGGTGGAATCGATCTGCAAGGTATTGATTTGAAACGCGTAGATCGTCCGAACGCTCTTCAGGTACTCCTGCGCCCACTCGCTACCCGATCGTGGTTCTTGATCCGCGAGGAAATCGTGGAACTCACCGAGTTCTTCCTCGGCGAGCGAACCCGCCGTCACGACGTCTCGACCGACCTCCGCGATCCAGTCGCCGCTGGTTGCGCGAATCGTAAATGAGGACCATCCGTCATCCGCCACGTCCTCCGGCTCGACGACACCGGCGGCTACGGCCTCGCGAACGCTTGACAGAGCAACGTTGTCCGCCGCCGGGGACAGGATTCTGACGTAGTATCCCAGGGAATCGCACCTCTCGTAACGTTTAGTAACGTTGGGTACGCGTCTCTTGAACGCGCACGCGGCGTTGGGGTCGGCTAGCTATAGTTGGCCTTCAGCGCCAAACGGCGTTCCAAGCCAAGCGCGAATCACAACGGCTTCCCGTCGTCGTCGGGTCCCAGTAGCAGTTGGCGTAGCAGCGGAACGGACGGGTCGCCGTGCGCGAGCAAGGCGTCGTGGAACTTCTCGAGCGTGAACGCCGCGCCCAACTTCTTGTGGTAGTCGGAGCGGAGTTTGAGGATCATCAGCTTGCCGAGCGTGTAGTAGCCGTACATCGGATCTTGCGTCCCACGCATGGTTTCTTCTTCGGCGACCGCCGGCGTCTGGAAACACTCGTCGGTGAAGTAGTGCTCCGCGCGTTCGGGCGTCCAGCCTTTGACGTGCAGGCCGACGCCGACGACGTATCGGCATTCGCGCAGCAGCGCCTCTTCGAGTTGCGAGAGCCGGACGCGCGGGTCGCCGTTCCCCCAACCCTCGTCGACCATCATCTGCTCGCCGTAATGGGCCCACCCCTCGCCGAACTCCGAATTCCAAAGCAACTTGCGCGTTAGGCTGAGGTCAAGGTGCTTGTCGATCGTGAAGTTGACGAAGTGACCTGGGTAGACTTCATGGGCCGAGATGATCGGAAACTCGAAATCGTTGAACTGCGCGAGAAAGCCTTCCGTGCGCGCCTTCGGCCACGACGGATCGACCGGCGTCACGTTGTAGTAGGAGCGCGTCGCGACCGTCTCAAGCGGTCCGGGTGAATCCATCGACGCGGTGACGAACGCCCGCTCGAACGACGGCGTATCGACGACCTTGACATCTGCGTCGGCCGGCAAGGTAATGATGTGATGCGTCACGATGAAGCGCCGCAGCCGCACGAGATCTTGCTGCGCCACGGCATTGAGCCGGGAAGGCGCCGGATGGACCGCTGCCAGCGCGGCGAAATTCTGCTGCGGCGTCTTATGCGGGTCGATCCGGGCCGAGGTCGCGATGTACTGCGCGCGCGTCCGCGCCAACGCCGCCAACCCGTACTGCAGGTATTGGTCGACCGGAATGTCGATCGAATCTTCGTAGCGCAGCCGCGCTTCGTACGCATCTTTGCCGATCGCGTACGTGCCCGACGGCACGATCGCGTTGATGAACGCCGCATAGCGCTTGACCGCGGCGATCGCACCGGCGTTGGCGGCCTTGAGCTGCGCCTGTAGCGCCGCATCGTGGACGCCCGCGAACGCTTGCGGCACGGTCTGCCCGAAGAAGTCGACCGATCCGAGCGTGTCTTCGTACGAGATGCTCTTGGTCTGCGCGTCGACGGTCGTCAGCACGGACCGCGCCTGCGCGAAGAGCCGCGGAATCTGCCGTTCGCGCGCGATCGCGTCGCGCATGCGCACGGGCAGCGGCGCGAAGTCGCGCGAGATCAACCCGAAGATCGCGCCGCTCGCCGTGCCGGTGTAGCTGTCGGGATTGTGCTTCCACTGCTCGAGCCGGGCGTTGAGCACCAGATCGTCTTCGATCGAATTGATGAGCATCGTGCGGTCCAGCGCCACGTCGCGCGAGAGCGCGAACGGATCGATGCCCGCCAGCGCCGCGAGCGTCGACCGGTCGTAGGCGATGTGAGCCCGCTCGGCGGCCGCCGATTCGTCGTCGAGCTGCGTGTCGTAGGTATGCACGCCCGTTCCCGTAGCGCTGGTCGGTGACTCAGCGAAACCGTGGTAGAAAAAGTCGTGGGCGATCGCTCCGAAGTGCGCGTCGGCCGCACCCGGCTGCGGCGTTTCCGGTTGCGGAGACTGCGCGCGCGCTTGGGGCGCGAGCACCATCACGAACGCGAGCGACGAGAAACACGCGACGAGGCGACGAATCGAGATACGCATCGAGGGGGTTCTTAGCCGAAAGTGCGGAGTGCGCCTCCGCTTAGGGCACCGGCTGACGCGGCGGAACGCTTTGATTCACCGGTATCGGCGAATGTCGTGTCGGCAGCAACGAACGGTCGCCGATCCATTGCGCGGGCGGAATGCGCCAGTATTGGGCCATCGCGTTGAGCGGCACCGCGTACGTGCCGCGTAACGCGGCGAACGCCGCCCACGCCGAGTCGGCATCGCGCATCCGCAAGCCTAGCCCCGCCAGCCGCGCGTAGGCGCGGTCGAACTCATCGCGCTCGATTCCGACCGCGCCGCCGCCCGTCACTTCGTCCGGCAGTTCGTAGTACTGGACGTAGTCGCCGACGAGGTGACGGCCGAGCCGGCTCAGCATCTTGGCTTGGCCGACGCTCCCGATATCGACGGTCGTGACGACGATCGTCGCGGCATCGAGGAGCGCGCCGATCGTTCCGACCCACGACTGGTTGTCGTGCGTGGACCGCAAATACGATAAGACCGGATAGGCCAGATGCGTTTCCATCAAATCGGCCATCCAGCCCTCGGAGCTGAGAAAAATCGCGTTCAGGTCGTCGAGCATCTCCAGCTCGACGAGGTGCTCGATTAAATAGACGCCCGAGGGCGGAGCGCCGGTCCGTTCGCGCAAGGTCACGATGAAGGCTTCCCGGCGCTGAAACGCCGCGAAGATGGAAAACAAGAACGCCGTGACGATCGCGAACGTTCCGAGACCCATCGCCGCCGCCGCGAGTGAAAGCGCGCGCGCGGGGCCGTGCGATGCGACGACGTCGCCATAGCCCAGCGTCAGGAGCGACGTGCCGGCGTAATATACCGCCGTCCAATACGTAGCCGGCGGCGGGTGCAATTCCGTTCGCAAGGCGAAGAAAATCAGGCCAAAGCCCAGAGTCAGCCCAACGACCCAAAAGATCAGCAGCGCGACGAGCAGCAGGGGCGCATACACCGCGAAGAACGACTCGCGCCGCTCGGGATTCGCGAAGCGCAGGCCGATCGCGCCGCAGAGGCGCCAGCCGCCACGCGCCACGAACGCGCTCGGCCGCATCAGCGTTGTCGGGCGCGGAACGATCACGCTCTGAAACACGTCCGAAGCCATCAGCAGTACAACGGCGACCCCCGCGACGCCGTACGCGATGTCGAGTAGCATGTCAGGCAGAGCCGCCGCGCCCCTCGCGTAACGTCACGTCACGATTTCCTCGAGGCGATCTTGGTCGCGAGCCATCACGACTTCCATGGCGATGCGCTCGCCGACCGAAACGTCGCGGCCCCAGCGGTAGGCGCTGTACGGCGTGTAGCGCGTGCCGGGCGAGCCCGGAATGCGCAGCGACACGTCGTAAACGACGAACTCTTTGGGCGGCCCGGCCACGATGATGCACTGCAGCGCGAATGGCCCGATCACGCCGGGCGGGTTGGCGACGCGCGCCGCGGCCACGAATCGTTCGCCCAGTTCGAAGGCCTTCTCCAGCATCGACTCGGTCAAGGTCGTCGCGATGTGGCCCGCTTCTTCCATGCGCACGGGAATCGAACTCGCCGCTGCCAGCTGGCCCGGCGGCAGCGAACGGAGGCCGTCGAGGTTCGTCTGCCGGCGCGTGTCGGTGCCCAGCAGTTCGAGCTCGCCGAGCACGGGCGACCAGAAGAAATTCAAGTTGACGCTCGGGCCGAGCGCGTACTCCTCGATGCGCGCGGTCGCGAGGCCCTCGGTCGTGACCATGCCGGCAGCCAAGAGCTTCGTCGCTTGTTCCTCGAATTCGAGCGGCGACGCACACAGAAAGAACGCGCGCTCGAAACTGACCCGCGCGTGCGCGGCCTTGACCATCACGAGCGTGTCGATCTCGCCGGGCGAGGCGAAGCTGCGTGGATGACGGATGCCCGCGCGCGCCAGGAGCGCGTACTGATTTTCCGCTTCATCACGTTCCTCGGCGCGCAACAGCCGGCGGTTACCGAAAAACGGGACGAGCATGCCGCGCTCGATTTCGTCGTACGAGAAGCGCTCGTGCAGGTAGACTTCGAACGAGCGGTTGGCGACGAAGAGCGCATTGTGCGCCAGCAAGAGCGCCTGGACGTCCGGTTCCAGGATGTCCGCGAACGCGTCGAGGTGCACGGTGTCGTCGACGCAGCCGCGCGCCGGGCCGTCGCGCCGCGCGTAGTAGTCCGCGTAGGTCCGCTCGCGCCCGCGCGCGGTCACGATCAGGTTGCGCAACCCTCGCGCGCGCGCGCCGAAGGCGATGTCGAGCGCGGAGTGGCTGCCGACCGAGCAAAGCGTTAACGCCGCGCGGTCGTAGCGCGCTAGCGCCGCGGCGACCTGCGGTTCGAGCACCGCGCGATTTACGACGAGGCTAGTTCTTGCGCCTGGCGAGAGCTCGCGTACTGAACCAACAGGATCGTCTTGACCCGCGAGCCGGCTGCGTCGGTCTCGGGGGTCTTCACGCGCTCGAGCAGGTGGTACACGTCCAGCAACATCGCCGGCAACGTCGTGTCGTGAGGGTACTGCTTCTGCCAGTCCTCGATGGCCGAATCGACCTGCATGGCGTCGGGCTCCATATGATAGCCCCAGCCCTTGTCCAAGTACTTGCCGATGCGAACCAGTTCATTATGTACGCCGATCGGCGAGTATTTCAGGCGGCCGAAATACTCATCGGCGGGCGCGGTGCGCGTGAGGCGCAGCTCGTGCGGGATCGATTCGATCCGCGCGATCACTTGTAGCTCGGGCGTGTGCTCGCGCCGGTACTTGATCGTGCGCGCGGCCGCGCGGTCCGCATCGGAAAAGCCGGGATCGGTCAACGCGCTCTCCGCAATTGAAAACATCTGGCCGTACTCGGGATCGGGCACGCGCACGAGCGGGGCGTTCGGATCGGCGGCGTGCTGCAACAGATCGCTGCGATAGGCGAGGTCGTGCGTGAGGTTGAAGGCGCGCACGTCGGCCACGATCAGCTGCACGAACGCGTCGCCGTCCTTATGGAAGGTCTCCGCGTTGGCGACGGCCGACGCTTCGGCGTCCGCGGCCATCGCTTTGGGATCGAATTCGATGCCGTTCAAGCGCGCCGACAGGGCCTTGGCCTCGGCCGCATGCTGGAGATCGCCGTTGGCCGCGACGTAGGTCGATGCTTCGAGCACGTACCAGAGCGCCGCGTCGTTATTGGTGAGCGGGTTATAGTGCATCTGCGTCGTGACGTCGATGGCGAGTTCCGCCACCTCCGCATACGCTTCGTCCGTGGGGCGGAACAGCGAGTAGGCGCGGCCGGCGTCGAGGATCGTCGACTCGTAGTACAACTCGCTGCCGAAGGGCCAGCCCTTGCTCGTTCCCGTGTCGTAGGCCTTACGCATCGTCTGGTAGAGTTCCGCGGGGTCGGTTTCGATCGCCGCCCGGACCGGCAGGGTGGTGAAGGCGACCGTTAGGGCGAGGGCGGCGGCGCAGAGTCTCACCGGGGGCAAGTGGGCTCCGGTCTTCGGCAAAACGGGGGCTCCTCGTATTTAGATAATGCCTGAGTCGTCGAGGACGGCGTGGAGGTTGTTCGAGAGCAGAGCGTTCTTGATTTCGCGCGCGATTCGGCGCCCGGTCGACATCGGCTCGCTGTAGTTCAAGTACGAGTATGGGGAACCGTCGATGAACGGGTTTGTGCCGGCCACGATGCGCGCCGAGATCTCCATCACGAAGAATTTGGCATCCGGCGTGATGATCGTCTCGATGCAGAACGCGCCGAAGAGCCCCTTGGGCCCGCAGATCTCCTGGCTGACGCGCACGACGTCTTCACCCATGCGGTACGCCTCGGCTAGCATCGATTCCCGCAATACCAGCGGCGAGTTGCCGACGACGACGTAGCTGGGTTCGATCGCCATGTTCTTCTGCGCCTCGGCCGGAATGCGGCCGAGCGAGTCGACGTTGGTCTCGTAGCGACGGTCCATGCTCATGATTTCGAGTTTGCCGGTCAGCGGCGAATAGAAGTAATGGATGTAAGCGGGGACACCGATGATGTACTCTTGCAAGATGTAGTCGCGGCGGCCCAGCTCGCCGATGCGCGCCTCGAAATCTCGCGTGTCGCGCAGGAAGAGATAGCCCTTCCCGCCTTGCGCCCCGTAGAGTTTGACGATGACCGGGCGATCGATCTCGGCGCCGGTCCTGAACTGACGCGGAACCGTGAGACCGGCTCGAGTCAGCCATTGCCGCTGCAGTTCGCGGCTGGCTTCCCAATCGAGCACGGCCTTGTTGCCGAAGTACGGAATCGACATCTGCTTGTGCTCGTCGAGCGAGAGGTACGCGACGAACGAACCGTGCGGGACGATAATGATCTTGCGTTTCTCGAGTTCGGGCACGAGCCCCATGAAGTGCGAGTAGTTGTCGATCCCGATCACTTCGTCGACGAAGGCGTAGGAGCGGTACAACCGCTCGGTTTCGCGGTTCGCGACCGCGAGCGTTCGGAAGCCCTCGTCGTGGGCGCCTTTGAGAATCTGCAGTGCCGAGTGCGACCCCAGCGTGCAAATCGTGTAGAAATCGTGCGTGTTGGCCTGCGCGGTCGTGCGAAGACGCTCTGGTGCGATCATGATGTTGCTTTCTGAAACGCAGGATTGCAGAGCAGAGTTTCCGTCGCAGCGGAAACGAGCGCGGCGCTCGCGGGCCGATCGCCCTGCGAGAACAGCCGCCACGCCGTGAAGCGCTCCAGGGCCACGACGCCGGGCAGCGGCCGCCCCGCGATCGAAATCGGGCCGCTGCCGGGCGGCGAACCGCTGCCGATCTCGTCGATCCAGACCTCGCCCGGACCGGGCCGGCCGTCCGCCCGAACGCGCAAGACGTGTTTATTGGGATTGTAGACGGTCTCGCACGCGCGCAGGATGTCGACCAGGCGATCCGCGTCAGCCTCGGCCACGTCGCAGCGGTACAGGTCGGCCCGCTCGAGCGCCGCGAGTTCGACGCCCAGCCGCCGCAAGGTGGCCAGCGCCGTGCGCGCCTCATTGTCGGGAATCGCGAGCGATACTTCGATGACGCGGATCATCGCCGCACCGCCGCCGCCAAGCCGGCGAAGAGGGCGATGCCGCCGGAACTCGAGAGCATGGCGGCCGTGTCGCCCCGCGCTCGATCGCGCGACGCGTCGTGGTGCATGAAGGTCCAGGCGTCACGCTCGGGGTGCGGCATCAGCGCGAGCACGTTGCCCCGCGCGTTGGTCAAGGCTGCGGCGCCGAGCGCGGAACCGTTGGGCACGGCGGCGGGCGTCACGTTCCCCGCGGCGTCGCAGTAGACGAACGCCACCCGCTCTTCGCGCTCGAGGCGCTCGATGGTCGTGGGGTCGGCCGCGAGCCGGCCCTCGGCGTGGGAAGCCCAACACGGTAACACGGTGCCACCGGGCAAGCTCGCGGTGATCGCGCAGCGCTCGGGCGCCACGGCGAGCTTCACGTGAACGTGGGTGGAGCGGAACTTTCCAAGCGGCGCGTTGCGGGCGAAACCGGCCTGGGCGCGGACCCGTCCGTCCAGTTCGGGCGCCAGCCCGCTCTCGAGCAAGATTTGCGCGCCATTGCAGATGCCAAGCACGGGCTTGCCCGCCGCGGCGCCCTCGCGCACCGCCGTCATCAGCCGGTCGTGCGCGGCGATCGCGCCCGCCCGCACCCGGTCCTCGTAGGCGAATCCGCCGGGAAGCACGTAGGCGTCGAAGGCGCGGACCGCGTCGAGATCCGCGTTCCAATGCACGAGTTCGGCCCCGAGCCCCGCCGCGTGGCAGGCGCGCACGGTCTCCTCTTCGGAGTTCGTGCCGGGAAAGATCAGGACGGCCACGCGCGCGCTCAACCGGACGTCTCCGCCAGCGCGTCGGCATAGAAATCGCGCAGCGGCGCCGACCACGCCTCGTGCAACGCGAACAGGTCGTGCGTCGTGCCGCCGTTCTCCGCGGTCACGATCGCGGGTGCGTCGATCGTTTCGCCGATCCGCTCGAGCGCGATCGCGCCGACCCGATCCGCGAGTTCCAGGAAGGCGGCCGGCTGCGACACTTCGACCACGAAGCCGCCGTGCTCGCCGAAATAAACCGCCGCCTGCGCGACCCCGGGCGCGAACCTCGCGGGCGACACCAGCCGCGCACCCACCGGCCGCGACGACAGGGTCGGAAACGCCATCTCAGCCAGCGCCGTCAACAGTCCGCCATCGGAAACGTCGTGCGCCGCCTCGATCAACCCGGCCTCGTGGGCCGCGAGCATGAAGGCCAGTTCGGCGCGCAGGAACGCGTAGCGCGGCGCGGGCAAGTCGAGCGCCCCGCGCTCGAGAACGTCGGCCACGACCGAACCGCCGAGCGCGTCGCCGAACGTGCCGACCACGAAGAGCGCGTGACCCGCGCCCTTGAAGGCGAGGGTCGCCGACTTGGAAATGTCCGCCAGCGTGCCGACGCACGCGATGATCGGCGAAGGCGGCACCGCGCTGCCCGTCGCCGAGGTGTTGTACAGGCTCACGTTGCCGGAAACGAAGGGCACGGCCAGCTCGCGCGCCGCGCGGGCGATGCCGTTGATCGCCGCGACGAACTGGCCCATCTGCTCGGGGATTTCGGGGTTGCCGAAATTCAAGCAGTCGGTCAAGCCGGCCGGCCGCGCGCCGACCGCCACGACGTTGCGCACCGATTCGCAGACGGCAAGCTCCGCGGCCCGCTCGGCATCGAGTAACGCGTAGCGCGGATTGCCGTCGACGCTGAGCGCGACGCCGAGCGGCGCTCCGGGGATCGGGACGATCACGCCCGCGTCGGCGTAGCCGGCGGGAATCGACGTCGTGCCGCGCACGACCGAATCGAAGCGCTCGTAAATCGGCTTGCGCGAACAGACGTCGCGGTGCGCGAGGACCGCCGCGAACGCGCGGCCGATTTCACCCTCCGAGAAACCGCTAACAGGCGGTCCGGACGCCGCCACCTCGCTCGCGGGCGCGCTGACCGGCATCGCGCAGGCGCGATCGTAGCGGATGCCTTCGGTCAGGAAATCGATCGGCACGCGCATGACCTCGCGGCCGCCGTGACGCAGCACGTAGGCGGTTTCGGCGGTCACGGTGCCGATCACGGCGGCTTGCGCGTTTTGCGCGATCTCGGGCAACGAGAACTCCTCGTTGTAAATCTGCAATAACGTGGGCGTGAAGTCGGGAGGCACGACCCAGGTCAGGCGTTCCTGCGTTTCGCCGACCGCGATCACCGCCGCCGGCAAGTTGGCCTGCGAGGTCGGGCAACGGTCGAGATCGACGATCGCGCCGAAGCCGCCGCTCGCGACGATCTCCGCCGTGCACCCCATGATGCCGCCGGCGCCCAGGTCCTTGAAGCCCACCGTCAAGCCGCGCTCCTGGACGACATCGAAGACGCGATAGGAGGCGCGCATGATCACGTTCTTGAGGAACGGATCGGGGACTTGGACGGCGCCCTTGTTCTGCTCGGCATCGTCCTCGTCGAGCACGAGCGACGAAAAGGCCGCGCCGCCGAACCCGCTGCGGTCCGTGGCTTTGCCGACCAGCACGATGTCCCAGCCCTCGGCCTCCGGCGGCGCCGCGGAGTGAATGATCTGCGATTGCTCGAGGAGCCCGAGCGCCACGACGTTGACCAGGCAATTGTCGCGGAAGCCGGGGTGGAAGTAGATGTCGCCCGCGATGTTGGGCACGCCGATCGCGTTGCCGTAAGCGGCGATGCCGTCGACGACGCCCTGCGCCACGTAGCGGCTGTGCGGATCCTCGAGCGGGCCGAAGCGCAGCGGATCGGCCACGGCCACGACACGCGCGCCCATGCACAGGACGTCGCGCACGATGCCGCCGATGCCGGTTGCCGCGCCTTCGAAGGGCACGACTTGCGAGGGATGGTTGTGCGACTCGTGCGCGATGACGATGCCGTACTTCTTCCCCTGCCACTCACCGAGGTGCACGATGCCGGCGTCTTCCTGCGGGCCCTGCATGACGGTCGGACCCTCGGTCGGCAGGCGCCTCAAGTAATGGCGCGAGCTCTTGTACGAGCAATGCTCGCTCCACTGCGCATCGAAAGCATGCGCCTCGACCAGCGACGGATCGCGCTCGAGCCGGCGCGCGATCGTGCGGATTTCCTCGACCTTCAGCGCCAGGCCGTGTTCGCGCAGGCTGCGTTCGAGTTCAACGTCGTCGCAGCCGAGAACGCCGATGGTCGCTAAGGTTTCAGGCAAGGGGAACCTGCGACGGCGGCGCGTTGAGTTGCGCGTCGGCGTGCAATACGGCCGAACGCGCGTTGGCCTGCACGAGCATCGTGCGGCCGAACATGACCGTGTCGTCGAGGGCCAGCGTTTTGGCCAGCGCCAGCGCGAGGTCTTCGGGGTCGTACTCGGTGGCGTCGAACACGGGCGTCGGCGTCGCGGCGGAAAGCATCGACGCCAGCTGGGGACCCGAAGCGACGTAGAGCAGCCGCGCGAAGGTGGCGTCGAGTTGCTGCACGGCTTGCAGCACGTAGCCGGGCACGAGATGCGTCGACACGACGCGCCGCAAATTTTGCAGCCCGAAGACGTCGATCGCGCGCGCCACGGGCTCGAGGATCGCGACGCTGGGCGGCCCGTCGGCCACGAGCGCGACCATGCCTGGGCGCAGCATCGGGAACGTGCCGACCAGCTCGGCGACCGTTTCGTAATTATCGCGCACGCGGTCGAGGTCGGCCGGCGTGACCTCGCCGAGGTTGCGGTACAGTTGTTTATCGAGCATCAGGTCTTCGCGGCCCTGCGGCCAGATGCGCCACGAGTCGTTGTCGATCACGTCGGCGATCACGAGGCTGCCGCGCGCCTCACCGCCGATCAAGCGCCCGAACTCGATCTTCAAATCGACCAGCAACGTTTCGCGCCGGCGCCAGGCGTGGGCCAAGATCTCGAAGGTGATGCGAGCGACCTCGCTCATCACCCCGAGCTCCTGCGGCGACGCGATGCCGCGATGGACGATCTCTTCGGCCTCGATCAAGGGATCGTGGTTCGCGTCGTCTTTGAGGAAGAATTCGACCATGCGCGGCACGAGGATCGAGCCCTTCGCGATGCCGGGTTTGCGGCGCACGAGCGAGCCCGCGGCCACGCCGCGCACCACGACTTCGAGTGGAATCATCGTGCAGCGGCGCACGAGCATCTCGTTATCGTCGTCGTCTTCGCCGCCGGAAAGATAGTGCGTCGGCAGCCCGGTCAAGTTCAGCAGGCGGAACACGCGCGCGGTCGTCTTGGCCGCGATGCGGCCCTTGCCCACGATCTCGTCGCGGCGCGCGCCGTCGCCGGCGGTGATGCTGTCGAGCGCCTGCACGACGAGCACGTCGGGTTGCCCCGGCTTCTCGAAGAGCACCTTCGTCTTGCCGCGCGCGACTTCGAGACCTTTGTTCATCGCGCGGGCTCCGCGGCCAGCGCCCGCGGGCGCGGAAACGGCGGCAGCGCCTTGATGCGCTCGACGAGCGCCAGCGCGCGCTCCGGCGCGTCGCCGATGTGGTCGGTGGGGTCGAGCAGCGAACGGATTTCGGCCGGGTCGAGCAAGGCCGTCAGGGCTTCGTCATCGGCGAGCAGAGCCGCGAGCGGGTTGTCGCCGCCGGCAGCGAGGCGATCGTAGGCGTGCATGGCGGCGCTGCGGATCGACTCGTGCAGCGCCTGACGGTTGCCGCCGGCCTTGACCGCTTCGACCAGCACCGCCTCGCTGCCGGCGAAGGGCCCGAAGGTCTGCAAATTCTGCGCGATGCGGCGTTCGTCGAGGCGCAGACCCGCCACGATCTTGCGCGCGAGCGTCAACAGTTCGTCCGCGCACAGGAACGCTTCGGGCAAGACCGTGCGCCGGTTCGCGCTGTCGTCGAGCGTGCGTTCCAGCAGATTGGTCGCCGCGTTCTGCCACGCGACGTCCGCATAGCCCACGAGCAAACGCGCGAGCGAATCGATGCGCTCGGCCATGACGGGATTACGTTTGAAGGGCATCGCCGAGCTGCCGACTTGCTTCGCGCCGAAGGGCTCGAAGAGTTCGCCGAATCCGGGCGACGAGAGCACGCGCACGTCGGCCGCGAATTTCGAAAGCGACGCGCCCAGGCCCGCGAGCGACGAGAGCACCAGGTAATCGAGTTTGCGCGGATAGGTTTGCGTCGCGACGTCGCGCGCGGTCAGATCGAAGGCCTCGAGCACGTCGCGTTCCTGATCTTTGGCGCGGCGGCCGGTGCCGCGCAGCAGCCGTTCGTAGGACGCCGACGTACCGACGGCGCCGCGAATGCCCTTCGCCGTCAGCCCGTCGTATGCGGCGCGCAGTTGCGCGTCGTCGATCAGCAGGTCTTGCGCGTACACCGCCAAGCGGTGTCCCACGGTCGTCGGCTCGGCGGGCTGCAAGTGCGTGAAACCCATGCACACGAGGCCGGCGTGGCGTTCGATCTGCGCGGCGAACGCGCCGAGCAGGACGTGCAAACTCTCGCCCAGCAACGCGAGCGCGCGCCGCATGCGGTAGGTCTCGACGGTATCCTCGACGTCCATCGACGTCGCGCCCAGATGGATCTTACCGCCGCCGATCGTCGCTTGCGCTGCGAACACGCGGATCTCGGCCATCAGATCGTGACCGATCTCATGCTCGATCGCGAGGGCCGCCTCGATGTCGATCTCGTCGGCGTGCGCTTCGATGTCGGCCAGTTCGGCCGCGCTGACGAGCCCGCTTTTCTCCTGAGAGCGGGCGAGCGCCACCCACACCGCTCGCCACAATCGCCGCCGTTCACGTTCGGAGAACAGGGCGCGTAATTCCGCGCGTCCGTACCTCCAGGAGAACGGAGAGGCGTACGTCGTTTCGTCCATCTCCTGACCGCGAGTTCGCCTCGCGCGTGCAAGCCGCCTGGGTTTAGTCGCGCGTGGCGGCACCCGCCGCGGTCGCGAGGTCGACGACGGTTCGCGGATCATCGGCGCGTCCGGTGACGACGGCTTCGAAGCCGCGTACCGCGCGCTCGAAGCCCAGCTTCGCCCGGCGTTCGCCCAACCGGTCGGCCACCGCGCGCAGCTCCCGTTCGCGCCAGCGGGCCTTCGAGGGCAGCGAGCCGCCGGGGCGGGCGATTTCCCAGACGAGCGCGTATTCCGCCGCCAGCGCCGCCAAGAGCGGTACGGCCGCACCGCGCGGATCCGAGGCGAACATCTCGCCCGCCATGCCGAGCGCGTGCGCCGCGCGCCCCGCGACCGCCGCGCTCGCGTACTGATAGGCACGCACGTCGTCGGTGACCAGCGTTTCCCGCATCACGTCGTCGAGCGTGATCGGTTTCCCCAAGAGCGCGAGCTTCTCGAGATCGGTGCGCAAGCCGGCCAGATCGGACTCACCTTTGATCAGCGCCGCGGCGGCGGCCGGTTGCGCGCGCGCGCCGAGCTCGGCCAACGTCTCGGCCAAGAACCGCTCGCGAACGTCTTGCGAGGCCGTCGTGTCGATGCGCAGGATGCCCCGGCCGAGCGCTTTGGCCAAGGGTTCGGGCCGTTTGCTCGCGGGCGACACCAGGTCTTCGACGATCAAGGTGTTCCCGTCGGGAACGCGTTGCGCGACGGCCAAGAGCGCGCGGCGCGGATCGGCCCGCAGTTCGTGGGCGCCGCGCACGACCACGACCCGAGTCGAGCCCAGGAACGGTAACGCGGAGACCGCCGCCTCGACCGGGCCGAACGACGCGAGTTCCGTCGCGACGAAACGGTCGAGGTTGAGGTCGCGCTCGCCCGGCGGCAAGAGCCGTTCGATCAGCATCGTCAGGGCGCGCTCGGCCAACAGCCGCTCCGTGCCCTCGATGACGACGAGCTTTCCCGGCGCCGGCTGCTTATCGAGAAAATCGAAATACTTCACCGAAGGGTCAGGCCGAAACTCGGGCGAGTGGCCAAATCCGGAATCGACTCGTGATAGGGCGGTCGCGCGACGCCGTATTCCGTGACGATCGCCGAGATCAGCCGGCCCGGCGTCACGTCAAACGCCGGGTTGTAGACCGACACGTTTTCGAAGGCCGTCACTTCGTGCGCGGCGCGCTCTTCGATGTGGATGCCACCGCCGTCGCGTAAATCGAAGTCGATCGTCGAGCGCGGCGCGGCGACATAGAAGGGGATTCCGTGGTGCGCGGCCGCGAGCGCCAGGCCGTAGGTGCCGATCTTATTGGCGGTGTCGCCGTTGGTAGCGATGCGGTCCGCGCCGACGATCACCGCGGCGATCGCTTTATCGCGCATCGTGGCCGCGGCGGCGGAGTCGGCGATCAGGGTGGCCGGCACGCCGGCTAGCGCGAGCTCGAAGATCGTCAGCCGGGCGCCTTGCAGCAGCGGCCGGGTCTCGTCGACGTAGACGTGCAGGCGTTTCCCGGCCTCGTGCGCGGCGATGATCGCGCCGAGCGCCGTACCGTAGCCCGCGGTCGCGAGCGGCCCCGTGTTGCAGTGGGTCAGCACCGCGCCCGCCTGCGGCAGGAGCTCGGCGCCGTGTTCGCCGATCGCGCGGTCGACCTCGCGCTGCTCGGCGTGAATGGCACGCGCCTCTTCGAGATAGCCTTGCGGGCCGGCCGCGAGCACGCGATCGACGGCCCACCCGAGATTGACTGCTGTCGGTCGCGCCGCGCGAATGCGGGCCGCGGACGCCGCGAAGGCGTCGTCGTCGGCCGCCAGTTCGCGCGCCAGCGCCACGCCGTAGGCGCCGAAAACCCCGATCGCCGGCGCGCCGCGAACGGCTAACGTCGCGATCGCGTTCACGACCGCGTCGACGTCGGTCGCGAGCAGCTCCCGAACGTCGCGCGGCAGCGCCCGCTGGTCGACATAACCGACCGCGGCGGGCCGCCCGTCTCGCGCGGGCGACCACCAAACGACGTTTAATTCCATGACCGCCGAAGTTCGCAGAGCCGAGGGTTATGCCCCCCGGGCCGCGCGCTCCGCTACGCCGGGCTCAGCGAGCAGCGACTTGCGGGGCGACCGTTGCGAAGCAGGCGCGGCAGTAGATGGGCCGGTCGCCCCGGGGGCGGAACGGAACCGTCGTCTCGATGCCGCACTGCGCGCAGGTCGCCGCGTACATCTCGCGCGTCGAGCCGCCTGCCGAGCGGGAATTCTTGCGCTGCGCGCGGCAATCGCGGCACCGCTGCGGCTCGTTCTCGAAGCCTTTTTCCGCATAAAACTGCTGGTCGCGGACCGAAAACATGAACTGCTTGCCGCAGTCCTTACAGGTCAGGCTTTTGTCTTGCACCGTGGGCCCCCAAAATAGATCGACCCGGCCACGCCAAACGCAAGCGGCGTAACCGGTTAAGCGAGTATATTGTATGGCCTGGGGAAAGGCAAGCGAGCGGTTACACCATCTCCGCGATTACGCCAGTTCGAGTACGGTGAGGGCGGCCACGGTCGCCTCGAAGCCCTTATCGCCTCGGCTCGGGTCGGCGCGTTCCTCGGCCTGCGCGATCGTTTCGGTCGTTAGTACGCCGAAGCCGATCGGCACCCGGGTGGCGAGCTGCACGTCCATGATGCCGCGAGAGCACTCGCCGGCCACATAGTCGAAGTGCGGCGTGTCGCCCCGAACCACCACACCGAGCGCGACGACTGCGTCGAAACGGCCCGTGTCGATCAGGAGCCGGGCCGAGAGCGGCAGCTCGAACGCGCCGGGGACGCGCAGGAACTCGCGCGCGTCGGCCGCGACGCCGCATGCGTCGAGCGCGCGGCGGGCGCCGTCTTCGAGCCAGGCCGCCAAATCCGGATAAAAGGCCGCGCTGACGACGGCAACCCTTTTGCCAGTGGCGTCGGGAAGGGCGGCCCGATCGCGATCGGAGGCAAGCTTCACGAGACGGCTCCGAGCAGATGCCCCATCTTCTCGCGCTTGGTTTCCATATAACGCGCATTGTGCGGCGTGACCGGCAACTGGAGCTGGACGCTCTCGACGATCGTCAACCCGTAGCCCTCGAGGCCCACGATCTTCTTGGGGTTATTTGTAATAAGCCGCATCTCGCGCACGCCGAGATCGACGAGCATCTGCGAGCCCAGTCCGTAATCGCGCTTGTCGACCGGCAATCCCAGCGCCAAGTTGGCCTCGACGGTATCGGCGCCGCGGTCCTGCAGCTCGTAAGCGCGCAGCTTGTTGGCCAGGCCGATCCCGCGCCCTTCCTGATGCAAGTAAAGCAGCACGCCGCGCCCTTCTTCCGCGATCAGCTTGAGCGCCGCGTCGCGTTGGGCCGCGCAGTCGCAGCGGATCGAGTGCAGCGCGTCGCCGGTCAAGCATTCGGAGTGGACGCGCACCAGGATATTCTTGCCGTCGCCGATGTCGCCCATCACCATCGCGACGTGCGCGACGCTGTCGATCGACGTTTCATAGGCAACGCCGCGGAAACGGCCTTGCGTGGTCGGCAGCTCGAATTCCGCGATCCGCCGCACGAGTTTCTCATTGCGCATCCGGTAGGCGATCAGGTCTTTGACGGTGATCAGGCGCAGGTTGTGCTTCTTCGCGAACTCGCGCAACTTGGGCAAGCGCATCATCGTGCCGTCGTCAGCCATGATCTCGACGATCACGCCAGCCGGATAGAAGCCGGCCAGCCGGGCCAGGTCGACCGACGCTTCGGTCTGTCCGGCCCGCACGAGCACCCCGCCGTCGCGTGCGCGCAGCGGAAAGGTATGGCCGGGCCGCAGAAAGTCTGACGGCTTCGCGCCCGGATCGAGCATGGCTTGAATCGTCGCCGCCCGGTCCTGGGCTGAGATGCCGGTCGTGGTGCGGTGGCGCGCTTCGATCGAAACCGTGAAGGCCGTCTCGTGAACGGCCGTGTTCTCCGAGACCATCAGCGGAATCTGCAGTTCGTCGAGGCGCTTCCCGATCACGGGGACGCAGATCAGGCCGCCCGCCTCCTTGCGCATGAAGTTGATCGCCTCGGGCGTGACCATTTGGGCCGCCATCACGAGGTCGCCCTCGTTCTCGCGGTCCTCGTCGTCGAGCACGATCACCATCTTGCCGGCCCGGATATCGGCGATCGCATCCTCGATCGAATCGAAGATCGCCTCCTCATAGTGCTGATCGGCCACGAAGGCAGCCAGCTCCGGCAGCGCCTTGGAAAGCGACTGGACCGAACGGTACGCCGGCGTCCGCCTTCCCGAGCGGAGGAGGCTGATGGCGCTCTCGGTCAATCCGGACTTGGCGGCCAGGTCAGAGGCGGACAAGCCCGCCCGGTCCATCGCGCCCTGCAGGGCTTCGGCAAAGGTACTCACCAGACAAGTATCCCGCGAGAGTTTACATTCGTCAAGCCTGTCTCCAGGAGGAGATCCACGACCCACAATGGCTTCCCTCGTCTGAAGTCTGCAACGCGCCCGGCTTCGACTTGACATCCGTCAAGGAACGGCTGAGGGTCCGCCTCCGTGGCGGCATGGGTCGCCGCGTCAAGGTTCAACGGCCGCAAGCGGGGGACCGAAACGCCGAACCGTTGCACCCTCGGCTTCCTGTGCGGAGCAATACAAACACGCCGGGTAGCGCGTGATAGCATCTCGACGACCTGCGCGCTACTGAGGCTTTTACATGCGACTCGGATTTCGTTCGCCGTATTTCTTGCAACCGTTCGCCCGGCATCATCTAAATCAGTTTGTTAGCTTAGTTTTAGTCGAGTCTTGAGCA
>Ga0209611_10005375_pt1 | contig 21487 bp, 18 predicted proteins | sample S1TSphgellanicum_3_FD_187693 | JGI IMG/M metagenome (GOLD analysis project Ga0209611, IMG submission 187693) | Host-associated microbial communities from peat moss isolated from Minnesota, USA - S1T2_Fc - Sphagnum magellanicum MG (SPAdes) (version 2) | ecosystem: Host-associated > Plants > Peat...
CTGGCCAGCAGCTCCGAGGAGCATTCACAACAACCGTTGCAGGAGAAGTAAGTAACGGCGGGGGGGGGGCCACGGGTGCATTATGCACCGGGTACACACTAGTAATCACAAAAATAATAAGAAAATTATAAAAATGGATACTAATTGTAAAAACTATGAAACATAGTTGCAAATGACAAATAGTCACATGTAGTCACAAATTGAATGGTTACATAATACAAGATTTCTTATAGTGCAACCTAATTTTTTGAGCATTTTTACTAATGCCCTTGAGGAATTTTAAAATTTGAATGTGTCAATAGAAGTAACACTATGACACAAAACAAACTCGATGCAAAGAAGTGAAAAAAGAAAATCCTTCTATTGTTTGTCCACTATGCATCACCATTCAGTGACCATTCGTAATGTCCAATATATAAAACCATTTTATGGTTCCTCAAATTTTTTATAGATTTTCTTTCAACGATGTGATGATGAGTCCAAATCCCATTTTCCATGAGAATGTATTTGAACTTCATATTTTAATCCATCACAAAGGTAAAATTGATATAAATAAGTGAGAGATTTTGAAGATTTTAACTAAACTTGAAAACAACAATGGAGACTTTTTAAATATTTTTTATTTCAAATTCTAATAGGCATTAGCAAATATGAAAGGTTTTGTTTTTAAAACAGTTAAAACTCTAGGCAATTGAACCACTTGTGAATGACACATACAAAAGGAAGAGATGATATTTTTAGAAAAACTTGAAGCTGAACAAAAAAACAATGCATTATACATGTATTATTAAATAATAAGAAAACATTCAAATACAAAATTTCACCCATGGTTGCCAATAATTCAAAACCATCTAACACTATAAATTACAAATCAATATTTCAATGTTTGTAGAGTAGGTATGGTTTCAAATCAACTGAAAAATCACAAAGGGGTGCATTCCTTATAAAACGAGCTAAAAACTATGGTACATGCATAAAATCTTGCACCCCCATGACTTTGAAAAATGATTACATGAGTTGTAAGGATTGTAATTTAATGAAATTGCTTTCAAAATGTTTATATACTTATGAATTTTCATCACAATGAAATTTATGCAATTTCAATATGGTTCATTGGTCATAAAATGTATAGTAAAAAGTGGATAGTTTGATGTGGACTAGGTGTTAACATTTTGAACATCCTTTATCTTATGTAAAACCAAATCATTAATTCTGAAAATTTGTGGATGCCCATATATTGATGATTATGGGGGCATGGTGTCATTAAAATTTTGAATATTTTTTTAATTTTAATTATCCACAAAATCTTTTTTTAGTGTGCTTTTTTATCATTAAAACTACACAATTTGAAGAACTTCCTTAAAGAAAACAAAATTAGTATAAGCAAAGGCAAGGTTGAATTTTCATGAATATTAAATGTGTTATATGAAATTATTTGTTTTTTTGTGAATATGTTCTACTTGTCAATGACACGAAAATTCATAATAACAAAGGCTAAAGGAGAGGTCTAAGTCTAACTTTTGAATAAGGAACAAGACAAGATTATGTGATTCAAAAATAAAAACACAAGAATTAAAAATAAAAAGTACGAAATGTGTAAAACCAACATGGAAACGAATATTTATTATGCTAACATATGCAAACATGAACATGAAAAGAGCATGACAAGGCTATGGTGTAACATCATGCCTAAAATTAATGTTGAATAAATTGAGGGAAATGAAGGGTCGTACTTCCATTTATACCCTTTTGAGGACTTAGTTCAAGGAAGTTTCCAAAGTGGTTTCTATGTGTGCATCGAGTAAAGAAGTTTCTTGGGAACCTTTTTAATTGAAAGTCAATTATGAATTAATTGAAACTTAACTAAAATTTATTAAGAGTTAATTTGAGACTTAATTAAAACTTAACTAAAAGTGAATTAAGATTTAATTATGAATGAATTAAGAGTCAATTAGAAATGAATAATGAGTCAATTGAAAGTGAACTAAAACTTAACCAGAAATTAATGAAGGGTGAATTGAAATTAAACTAAAAATTAGGTATAAATTTATTACAAATCATGAATGATCATTCAAATGAAAGAACTCCATGGCATTGGTATATGTGACATTGTTCCATTTGGAATAATGTTATATATATATATATAAAATTCAACGTATAATGTATAATTGAAGGTTTAAAACACATATTATTTTTAAAATATTGACATGTTTACTTTTGTTGAAATCTGCACATTTGATTTATTGAAATTTTATTATTAAAAAAATATTTAATTATGTATTGTTTGAAAATTCATGGAAACACATGTGAATTAAACTTTTGAAATTGGCACTATCTTATAATGGGGCCCTATTTAAAACACGGAGGCCATGTTTTAAACTTGAAAAAACATAATCCTAAGAAAGGACTTGCACCTTGGGGTGACTAACTTTTTTTACTATGAATGCACCCAACGAAAATAATATACCCTTTTAAAGCACAACGCAACATCTTGGACTTTTCAAGTTGTAAAGATTTTTCTTTTCCTTTAGAGAACATTGCAAAGTGGAGAAATTCAACATCCTTTATATTGATCAAGAAGATTCCTCATCCAAATCTCAAACAAAAATTTTTTTTTAAAAAAAATTCCTAGAAGTTTTAGTTCTTGGCAAATTTATTAATTTTTTGTAATCTATAACTTAAAAATAGATTAATGGAACCAATATGATTTTGAACAAGCCCAAACTACTATGGGAGAAATGAAATTAATTGTTATTGACAAATATAGCCAATAGTCTAACTTGTTTCTATGAAACAACAATCACCATTTAAACCAAAAGAAATTAAAATAGGATCAGAGAATAATGATGCAAATTCAGATGACTCTCAACTTGCCAAAACAATCCAACAAAAATATACAAAATGATGTTTTTAGTCTCTAAAATCATTTACATTCAAAACTTGAAAGTTTATGAAGGTCAAAGTACATACCCACAACCTCAGTATCGTTAGCATATGAAAAATCCACCTACTAGAATGAAGAAAGATGTGTTAAAGTATAAGTTTTTTGAACATAGCTTTAAATTATAATTATTACATGCAGGACACAATAAATTACAATGTGATAAAATTGAATCACAAAATATAAATGATCTTAATAATACAAGTAAGAATCGTTACAACGTCATGAAAGGACATCCTACACCTAGTTTGCAATATCAATTTTTTCAGATATGAAAACATCATAAAAAATAGATGCAAAAACTGTTGAAATTCTTTTGGGACCATTTTGTATATTGTTCAATGTTAAATTTCATTGATTTTGAAATCATTTTTGAGATAGATTTGGGTACCATGGTATCTTCCAAACCAAGTTTTTTGGAGTTTTGATGATAACATCCTTTTCAAACTAATGGGTGCACAATGTCTAAGCTCATTTAGAGATTTTATAACTCTTGACATTACAATTATCAATCCAAATTTCAGATGTAAAACTTGGAAAAAAAAAATTGTTAATTTGTGATTATAAAACAATTGCAACCAACATTTACAACTAAAATTGCTTTAGTTGCATAAGTGAAATCGCATGACTCATCATGATGTCACCAAATGGACAATGGATGATATATACATGCTCATCCTTTGACTATTTGTATAACATTCGCAACTAAATCTTGTTTTTGCAACTATCAAATATCCACACATTATTTGCCACATTTATTAAAATAAGATAACTATAGAATAATAATTTAAAATGTTGAAAAAATCCATGCCATCAAATTCTAATGACTTCTAATGGTGCCACTTGGTGATATTAAAATCCACCATGTGCCATTATGAAAAAATTTGGGTGAAGTGAAAATTCTTTTATTATTCAAACATTGATCTTGGCCATTATTATGAACACTCATTTTAAATGGTCCTAGATTATGACATGTTGCATGATCAAAATCTACCACGTGGCATATTCATATTTATTTGAGTAAGCAAGTAGGTAAATACATAAGTTTATGTAAGTAGATAGGTAAAATTAGGTAGGAAGGACATACCTACCTACCTACCTAAGTTACATACCTAATTACTTATTTACATAAATAATTAAAATTTATGTATCAATTTATTTACCTACCTAAGTAAGTAGGTAGGTAGGTGGGTTAAAAAATAAACATGTAAATAGTGTTATTCTATTTTATGTTTTGTTTTAAGGTTAATTTTTTCTGAGTTCATCCCCAATGGCACATGTTCTTTAATGTGAAAACATAAAAGAAGGCACCTTTGTTATATAGTTTCCAAAATGAGAAAGGAGGACCAAACATATGGGTTAAATTTTCTAGTTACACCTTGGTTGCAAATTGAGTTACAATTAGAAAATTTAACCCATATGTTTTGTGTTTTTTTTTAATTTGATAAACTATATAACTATAAAATTAAATAGGTAAATAGCAAACTAGTTAATTAACTAGCCATTAACTAATTACCTACGTACCCACCCACTTACAAATCTACCTATAATTACCTTCCATTTTTAAATTATTTAATTCTAAAAGTAACATTTACTTTTATATAATCATAATTCATCAACAATATGTAATTATTTTATGAAATTATATAATTGGTTAATATTCTAATTCTAAATTTAATCAAATAATTATTACTAATAACTTTTTTATTGTCACTAACTATTAATCAGTTTAATATTTATTAGCCATAACTCTTGATTAGTAAAATTAAATTATCAAATAATTAATTTAATATTAATAAATATTATTTAAATTATTAATTGAAGTATTAATTAGCTTTTAATAAATTCTAAACGAATTAATAGACATTAACTATTAATTCTGAACTTATGAATTAAATAGGAAAAAAATAATCAATTATTAATTAACTAAATACTTATTATCTATTTACCATAACTCTTGATCAATAAATATGAATTATCAGGTAATTAATTGGATATTTTAATAAATTCTAAGCTAATTAATTAAAGTGAATTATTAATTAATCTTTTTAGATTATGTATTGATTATTCATTATTTAAAATAATTTTAATTAATTAATTAATATTTCACTATTTTTATTATAATTTACTAATAGATAGTATTAATTGATCACTTATTATAATTGATTAATCAACAACGAATTAAAATTATCAATTATTAACTCATAAAAATCATTTCTATTAATTATTTAATATATTTACATTATTTAATCAATTTGCTGATATTACTATTTTATGAATAATGAATATTGCGATTATGTAATCTGAATACAACCTTGCCATTATAATTTAAGTATACATTAAAATAAACATGGCATATTTGTAAATAAACCATAAGAAAAAATCAAGATGAATTTTTTTATTTAAATATGTTCATAATATGAAATAATATGTGTTCAATATGAATTGAATATAGGTTTTAATATATGCTTCATGTATTTTGACTACATGTTAAATGTACTTTTAATGTAGTCCAAAACACATTAGTGTACATACAATATATAGGCACGCAACAAAAAATAACCAAGTTACAACCAAATTTGCAACTAAATGAACATAAAGGCATATTCTTGGATGAAAAATCAAAAAGTTAGTCAATATGGAAGGATATATAATTTAATAGTAAGAAAATAGTAAGAAAATTTAAAAGATGGCTATTAGTTGTAAAAATTATAAAACATAATTGCAAATGATGGATTGTCACATGTAGTCACAAATTTGATGGTTACATAATACAATATTTCTTGTACTGTAAGATGTTAGATTCAAAAACAAATAGTTTCATACACTACTTTTGGTATGATAATCCAACTATGATAGTGAGAAAGAATGTTGATGATCTAGAAATCCATTATTAGTTCCCAATCAAAACAATTTACTTGCACAAATCTATGCAATATATTACCTTTCCATAAGTTCCCAGTTTTCATTTGTAACATATTACAAATAACAATTGTGTCTTCAATAGCAAAGATTTCTCAAAATAAAGTGGTCTTAAGTTGGAAACTAGCCATTGCAACATGTTTCATATGTACACATAATGGTTTTGAAAAACAATATGCACAACCCATTTGTCAAGTTTTTCAAGTGGTTAAACCCTACTTGAATTCAAGCCATGGTTACAAAAAAAGAAGAGAATTATTGAAAGTGATAACAACAAGATTGTCTCCTATACATAAGGAACTAACCATGTACATCAGCTTGAATAGCATAACCCACTTGAATAGTGGCCATAGAAGCATGAACATTAAGCTTGATAAGATATAAATTAACTCCATGTTTAGCTTCTATACACAAAATACACACTCAAGATTATTATTGCTATGATTTCACACATGCCTTCTTCCATCCTCTCCTTCAAAAATTGTAGTAAAAACATTCCTAGCAAATATAGTGCAAGCAAACAATTATTTGAAACCTTGTTGGGTGTCCATACAATGCCTTAACCTCATAGGTAACAATAAATGCATATAATGAAGGTTGTAGGGTGTATGAAAGACAAGGAAAACATTAGAGCAACAATTGCTAAAATCTTGATGGAACTTTTTACATGTAGATACTAGGTTCACCTTTTTAAAAAAGTTATGCTTTGCAAGCTCGTCAAAAAATTGAAAGATATTAAGGGTTCTAATAGAGCGATTATAATAGCCACATAGTCCAAAATGGGTGCCGCCATAACAACAACCATGAAGCTTGTGGAACTAGGGGTGAATGCTGCACAACTACGCATGAGCCTAGCTAGAGATAGAGATTTGGGGCCTTTGGCTTGGATGATGGGAGCATGGAGAACACCTTGGTGATTACTGACTTTTTTTCTAATGGCTTGCAGTAAGCTGCAAGATCAAGAATTTTAAGACGTTGCTCATCAACACCAACAATTTTTGGTGGTGATGATGATGACCACAATGAGATTGCAATAACATTACTTGAGCTATCAAAACCAGAGGAAGATGAAAGACTTTTGCAAACCCTTTATTGAATCTATATTGGGAAGTTTTTGTACTAGAACTCCAAAGAAGATGAATTGCTACTAAACCTTAAACCTTGGGACCTTTAAAGGATGAATCTTAGTGATGTTGGTCCCTCTTCCAACTCACATTATGTGTGCTTAGAGAAAAAAAAGAACTACAAGATGATTTCAAATGTTTGTTGTCATCATTGACATTAATGTGCACATATGAAAAAAAAAACTCCTCTTCTTAAAATAATTCTCAATTCTTGTGCACATATGAGTATGGTGTCATATCCTAAAACAAAACAAAATTTGAAACATTGATACCACAACCTATATGTATAATGTTCATGCAAGGTAGGATAAGTCTTCTAAGCAATTTTAGCCTTGTTAACAAATGTTTAACTTACCAATCATCAACTTATGAGCAAATTATTATCAAACCTTGGCATATTGGACATATGTTGCTATATTTAGAATACATGTTTTTAATACCTTTGTGGTTTTCTCCAAGAATCAATTAAATGAAACTTCTAAACCATCAACTCCACCAAAGTTTAAGGGAGTGGGAGTCACAATTGTTGTTTCAAGAAAGAACGACAATTTAAAAAAAATACAAAATATCTCACATGGGTTTCAACCTTGCTAACAATTCAAGAAACTTCCAAAAAATAAAAATTCAATTCTACTAAAGAGTGAATGCTATTCACCTATGAATGACCTAAAAAGACTTTTGAGTTGTATAATCGTGCAACTATCGGTTGCCCAACAAATATTATACGACTATTCTACCAAGATGGATGCATGGAGGATCAAAGTACCAACATGTTCCATTGTGCACAATAGTAATTGTTGATCACTGCATACATGTAGCAAAAAAATTTAATTCCTGCACAAAGATCCATGAGTCCACAAGATCTTTTCAATATCAGAAACTAGTCTAGTAAACTTGGCATCCCATGAATATCCAACAACTTGTGTAATCTTGGGGTTAACTATATGAAAAAGTATGGGGCATGAAAAGATCCCATCATTCAAACAAGAACATTGATGTCACACAACATAGCCAAATCTCTCAAGTGTTAGTAGGTTGAAAATGGGGAGAGAGTGCAAAAACTTATTGCTGTCAAGATTTAATGTTAACAGGGAAGTCAGAGAAGAAGACCGGGAATTTTTAAGAGATGCCAATTGGAGAATCGATATCCAATGGCCACATCACGGAGGCTTCTTGATGGGAATGGCTTGACCAACAATGTGAACCCCATTTTGACTAGTTTCAAATTCTCCATAACCTTAATAGTTTTTCATTCTTTTAATGTACACTCTTCAATACTTGCAATGCAAGAAAAATCCAAGAGGTGATGATGCCTCACAATGTGGATGTGATATGTTGTTCATGGCAACCAAATCATAATCTAGCAATGTTGCATCAGTAGTTTGCATAATGCATTTGACCATTATCCTTGGGCATATGTACAGAATCACCTACATCAATTACACACAAGGCATCCAATTCTTCTTTCCTTTACTATGACTTGCATTTGTTTAGTCAGACTCAAGGATCTTGAAAGCCTTTTTTCCACTAAATGAGCCACCAAAACATTGAAAAACCTTTAGCAAAAACCTTTCAATGTCATGGCCATATATATGAGGCAAACACAACATTCATAAAAATCTAATAGTGCAAACATGAAAGTACTTCAAATAATTTCTATCATCATATAACTACACTCTCCATGTCTAAAGAATAAGTTATTTTGAATAGCTTGTCAATCCGTGGAATTATAAGGTCCCTTGCCAACATTAGGAAGCAGGTAATAATTTAAATCATCTTGAACCATAAAATGATTGCCAATTAACACATTAACTTTTGACTAATTCATCAATCTTAGCAAGACAAGGTGTGCAAGGAATCTTTGGAATTCCTCTTTAAGTCTTATTAGAAAAACTAAAAGGAAATTCAACACAAATATTACAACAAAAAACAATTCAAAACATGTTTCATGAACTAAATGGTCCTTATTTGATCAAGTAATTACCAAGAATGAAATCATGTTACACGAATCCTTCATACACATTTGAATCTTGTCCATTAATATTTCAAAGCCATATAATTTTATAGCCCAAACACTTGCAACTACTCATGTGTCTCATAAGCTATCAGCAAAAATGAACTTCAAAACCATCCATTTTCAATTAGCCATTAGATTGATGACTTTGGAAGTAGCATATGGCACAACCATAGAGTAAACACCTACTACATATATAGTATGCACAAACAATTATTACTTGACAACTTTTTAATTAAAACCAATGACAAGACTCTAACAATTTACATGACTAGGAAACAAAATGTTCAAAGCAATGGAAGCCATGTCTTATGCCACCTTCTCAATCTTGACTCTTATTTATGGAAGAAATTTATTTAAATTAAACAAAAAAAATTGAAAATTTTAAAAGTACTTGCTTACATTAAATGCAATTATAAAATTGACACACATGTGTAGCAAATGTTGTGTCATATACAACAATGCTAGTGGGTGAATAGGTGAGTAGGTTCATATGAGTAGGTGAGCTTGCTCACTTGAACATGACAAAATCATCAAGAATTTTCCATGCCATGTCATGGAATATTATTGGCATATTCATTTTCCAAATGGAAATTTTCAAGTGACGTGGCAAAATATTTGATGACATGTCATGGAATATTCTACCATGTCACCAAAATATTTTTAAAAAATCAACAAAGCTTTATTGACTCTAAACATGGGCTTGGCAAATAGAGCTTTCGAATGCAGTCTCATGTAAGGGCTTGAAGACAAAAGAAAACAAAAAGATGCATTTCATATCCTTGGTGCAACCACTATTCAAAATGTTTAGAGGTCAAAAAAATTATTTGATTTTAAGAACTACTAAAATAGGTGGAAACTACATGGTTGAAAAATATTTGTGAAATGGTCAAGGTACTACGATATTATACACAAAGAGACTATATACAAGGAAGCACATTATGATTATTAAAAGTTTTATTGCAAGCTTCATAAATGAGAAAATCACAATTGATTTGATACATATACAATTGTGATGTATTGTCATTATAATCCAAAAACTTTAGAACGTTATAACAAACGTTGAACTTCATCCCAACTCCATTTGCAACAATGAATGAAGTCTTTCGTGAGCCCATAAAACATAATCGATTACAAGGCATGATACATATGTTTACATTACGCATATATCCTAAAGCCACCAAAAGAACATGCCAACATTGTCACAAAGTAAACACATGTACATTTAAGGAAATTTCCAATAGTCACATCGTATCGCTTACCATTTGAAAGAATATTGTAAATTCGTTTGTACCCAGGTGAGAGGACATTAACAATAGGGAAACCAGTAAACTGGAGAAGCAAGATGCTAACCTCCCAATTGTTAATGTGATGTTGTGTCAATTTGACGACTAAAGGTCGTCTCACCTTCTTGCCACCACGAGTTATAGGCCAACAAATTACATCAGAGGGCCTCACAAGATTGGGGCAACTCATTGCAATAGGCACATGGAATTGCTTGAACAAGAATATTAGGAACCAAATAAACTTCGAACGTTGTTTTCATAGAGGTGGTCAAAGGAAAACCTTGCTTCTTCTAAAGTTGTTAACTCATTTTGAGTTAAGTTAGTACCTTCTTGGATGGGCCATACATTTGGAACTATAGGCCTAAGAACTACAAGTTTTCGTGATGTTCCACTAACGCAACAAATCAAGTTATTTATATAAAACCAATGTTTATGGTGCTCAAGTGATCTCTTATGATATTGTACCTAGAAACTAAAGTAACATGGAGTAGGAGTTCCATTTACAAATTTGCAAAGGTTGATCCTTACTTTGCATTTGAGCGTCATGGTTTTTTGTAATGTAGAACATTGATTTATAGAATTGGGTGGGCAATGTTCAATACGCCATTTTTTGTCAATTCAAATATTTTCCTTCAATTCCAGGCCATTTCAAGATACCAAAGGTAGCAACTTATTAGAATTAGAGGGCGATTGTTGCATGTGTACATAATCCACAATATTGGGTTTAGCAATAAGAATGATTATTCATGGACGAGAAAAATTCACACAGTCAAGACAATGGGAATCATTATCAGCGCTAGGAGGATAATCAATAGGTCATTTGGAAGACCCGAAAACCTCTTCTCCCTCGAGGTGTGGTAGGAAATTTGGAAGATGATCTAGACGTGTAACTTGCCACTATTGCGGCAAGTCTAATAGGATCATTCGACCTTCGAGCCTTTCTTAACAATAATTCATTCCTATCACGACCATGATTAGATGGACCACCTTGCAAGTATTGTCTATACACTATAGATTATTTGAAAGCAAGAATGTAATCGTCAGACATCACTATGTACATATAAGTGTTGCATTTTCCCAACTGTTGCAACCAGATGTTATGCATAGTTTTGGTTAGATTGCAAGTGGGCATGTCAGCCCATTGTTCATCATTGAACTTCTATAGAAAAAAGGAAAGGAAAGATCAACAAAATCTAAAATGTCACAACATAGATGGAAACATAGATAGAAGTGGAGTGCAAATGGAACTTGAGGGCAAATGGAATTTCAATTTTGAAAAAACAAAAAAGAAAGGGAATCATAAGAAGTTCGTAGGTGAAATGTTCACGTGGACCATGAAACCTCCCCGTTGCTTAACACGAAAATGCCAAAAGCTAAACCAATTTGTAAGCTCATGAATACATGCTTCCAAAGTAGCCCATGATGATAGCCACCAACAACGAATATAACATAAAGACCGTCAACCTCCACAAGGGATTTTGCATTCTTGTATTAGTGGCATAGAATGTCATGTTGATCTTGTAACTCAAGTTTGATCAGTTTTTTGGTGTGCTTATTAAACAATTGAATCCAATGGAATAAATAGGTGCATTCTTTATCCATCATCCTAATAGAAGGGTCCTTAGAACCATAAACAATTTTGATAGCATTCCAATTGGGTTGTGCGCTATTAGCCATGAATCCCTTGAAATTTTGGTTTTGGAAACCCGTGCTTTAGCATGGTTTCCTTAAGCTTTCTCCACATGATTTGTTGAACTTTGGTGTCCTCAAACAACATGTCACAAATTACAATGGTCATCATTTTATAATAAGCAGGATTGTACACATGACAAACCATAGTTGCCCAACTAGCAACACACTTCACATGATCAAACATGATCCAAACATTCTACAAATCCCCTCCAGGTTGCATTCACATGACGAGATTTTCTCTACTCCCCACACCATTTATCGACATCTTGAAAATGAAAACCTTTTGTCCTACAACTTGACTTAGGAAATAACATTCATGGATGTAATCATAATGACTCTTGGACTTCAATTCAAGGATGCTATCAATATAACCATAACCTACATGACGCTTAAAAGTAACAACCAAGTTATGAACATTGGGTGAACTTAATTATGAAAACTTGTCTTCAATCTGCTCCAGCTATTCATTGTTCAAAAGCTCCATAGTGCCATTGCCACTATCATCAAGCAAATGCATAGCCAAGAAGGTCTTGCTAACACCCAACAAAATTGCAAATATTTTCGCATCAAGTGTGTGGTCGACCTCCTTTGTGATCAGCCTTATAGTCTTGTCCATAGACTCCTTGCACTTGCCATCCACCATAGGATGTTTGTGGACCCCAAAATGAATAGCCACTCTAATGATTAATGATATTTTATGCACAACATATAAATTTGTCCAATCAATTTGCCACACACAAGGGGGAAAATGATAGAATTTGCATGCAAAGGAGGAAGTGGATGGAAATAGTGCCATCTAACCCACGACTGGAATGTGTGCATTCATCGCACCAGAAGATTTCATTGTGAGAGTTAGTGCACACAAAGTTCTCAAAGTTCTCATGTAGACACCACAAATGACCCAAGCAACGAACTTTCCTAAAGTTCAACCCAAAACTATTCTTAATATTGGTTATGATCACTTTGCACCAAGCATGGCCATCATACATTATGTCCATGCCCTACATTTGTGAAGGCCTATGCATAATCGGAAGCACATGTGGCAATTCAAAAAAGACATCTCCATTGAAAGTAGTTAGTAAAAATTGAACTTTTTGAAAAGGTATCTTGTTATAATCTAGATTTCACAACTTGTTGGTGGTATGCCCTAGCAACACCATAACATAGAGGCAAGAGACAACAAATTAAATATTGCCAATAGGGTTGGAGGGTTGTGGTAACTACGAGGCAAGAATTAATAACTCATTATTAGCGATCTCATTGAAGAACCATCGAGTGTCAAGTCGTCACTTGAGGAGGAATCAAACAATTTAATGAAAATAGAAGATGCAGGAGCATCTAAACATTGAAGGAGAGTGTCGAGAACTTCGTGCTCATCTTTCACAATCTTGACAATAAAACATGTGGTTCCTAGCGTGAGAATGGTGTTTTGAGAGTTGTGACACAAACTATCACCAACAATGTGATACCAGTCACAACGAACAACCCGGTGTTGACCTTGAAAGGAGGTGGTAGGAATTTGGTATAGTGAACTCAAAACTAAGCTATTAGAGTCATACAAGACATCCTTGGATATATGTAAAGAACCTAGCTAAAAAGCAAACATAATGCATAAACAATGTTCAGAAATAGACATCGTCCTTAATTCATCCACCATGATGGTGAGGTTAGAACGACTAGCATAATGAAATGTTGCCATATTTCCAAGAGCAAAACAATAGAATTGAGAAGATTAAAAATCAAATAAAGTAACAAAAATGCAAATAATGGAATACAATTCAAACGTAACACGCAAACTTGAACAATTAAGAGGATGCAACGAGCAACAACGAATATGAAATGGCATAGACCAAAATGAGGAATTAATCCATACATAAAGAAATGAGAGTGATAATTTCATGGGTGGGTCTTTTAAATGACAAGGTTAGCCTTGAAAGACTAAACCAAGGAGGGTTATTATATCCAATGAATATGTCATTTCATGGAATGTGTTGTAGATTATGAAAGTTAAAAAACGTGTGTATGTGGTTATTAAAAACATTCAAAGTGCAACGAATAATTTCAATTGCTTTATTAAAATTTTTGAAATGTATAAGCATAATGGGTATGAAACACAAATGAAAAACTGGATACTAATGTGGAAAATAGTTTATTGAGATTTGAGAAACCATAATGGCATGGATTTGATCCTAATAGGCCATATGAAAATGAAATGAATATTTTGCCAGCACAAAAATGTGGAAGCAAGCCTTTAAACATGAAACAAATCGACGAACCTTAATTGCAATGGAAAATGGTGTAGAATGTTTACAAAAATAAATGGACAATAACATTTAAACAAAAGGAAAAAAAAAAATGACTTAAACCACACGGAGCTTGTTAGATCAATGATGATTGGTGCAATGTAAATGAATAGGGATAGGTCATTGAGGACAAATGTGATTTGTTAAATATCAACAACCGTAATATAAAGCTACATTTCTAGAAGGACAATTGAACTAAAATAGAAATGCCCAAGGGTAAAAAAATATTGGAAAAGGTGCCAGAGGGACATTTAGAGTAGAACACCATTATGGTAGTTAGGGTAACACAAATTATGTGGAATAGAATATAGTACAAATGGATTGGGGAACAGGAGGAAAAAAACAATGACAAATGTACATTGTACCATTGGGCCTATTCAAGGCCATGAAAAAAGATGCAAAAAATATTTTATTTGGTTCCATAAATATTAGAACCCTTAATATCTTGGATACTATTGTTGATTATTATACCCACACATGTGTAAATATGGAACAAGTGCCATAATTGGATACTATACAATCAAGTGCACTTGTGAGATGTATCAACCTATTGTTAATGGCCAAGTTATTTTTAGAACCATATTTGTCCTTTGTAAAAGTACATGTATCATGCATCTATCATCTTATTTTTGTTAATATGAAAACCATTTACATGAAATTTGTGACCCATATTTGTACCCCATAAATTGAGAATTATTTGCAAGGGTTATAGATTTGAATTTGTGGATAATCTATTCAAATGGATAGGTAGATATGTGGGACATATATTTGAAAGTTATATTCTAATGAGTGAGATTCATCTTGTAGAAATGTTTCCTTATTTACTAATGTGGTATACATCTCGATTTGTATGCAAAGCTATGTCTATTCATATGCACGTGACTTAACAAAATCCTAAACCTTTGGAGTGCACCTTATTTTAATTTTGGACCCACTTGTGAACACATGTTTATATTCATTTGGAAGGTCCATTCATGTGTGAACCATTTGCAAATAGGGGACGTGTAATATATGTCCCAAACGCAACATTTGTAACAAATGTCCCACATTTCTCATTTGCATATGTGACACATGTCCCACACACACCATATGCACCAAAAGTGCCACATGCCTCATAAGTCCAATATGTTCCCATTTGATGATATGGGCCATATATATTGTACGGAACACATGTATTATATGTATCATAAGAATAGTAAGTAATATTGTTACATTCATACCACAAGTAGATGAATGATGCATGAAACAAAACGATTACAATATTGATGGGCCATGTAGTGGTGTCAAATGTATGTACTCCATTTCTTGGCCCTTTGAATGAAAGAATGCACTTTTTTAATAGACACATACCATACATACATATGCATGTGCTATGTAAATGAATTTCAATGCATATGTCCACCTATCCTATTGGATGTGAAAAAAATTATATGACCATGTGTAAATTTTTAGATGTGAAACCTAAATCCAATTGGCATGTGGAACATTTATTAATATGACAAACCATGGGATATATGCACTAGACATATAAATGTTATAGAAACTTCCATGGAAATAAAATTTCCATAAAATATTTAAATAAATGAAATCATAGTAGAACTTTTGAAATTTTGAATACACATTAGGTTTAGGGTTTTAATTGGTTAGTGTAAAGTTAATGTTGGCAACATATGCAATTTATATATTTTGAAGCTTGTAGCTCATTCTAGGCATTCAAATTACAATTCTTCCAAATGCAAAGGTCTAGTTTCAAAAAGAAGGAGCTTTGTCAACATCAAAGAAGGCACGGCCACAATTGGACAAGTTCAATGCAAAAAAGAATAATCAATCTTTGTCCGTAATTTTAGAAGAGGAGAACGGTGAAGATTCAACCGTTTTCAAAGGAGAAATAAACACACATCGCATGGACATGATGGGTCATGCAATACACATCCTTCACACTTTTTCATCCTCATTTCTTGAAATTATTTGTTTCTTGAATGTGTAGATGATGTTTTGCCTTCTTCTTTGTGAAGTTATAATCAAAGTGGATTTCCATTCAAGGAAGAGGAGGTGGCATTGCACCAAGGGAGCGAACATGTTTTCGAGGAGGAGAAATGAGAAGAGTCATAATTGGAGCTTATTCCAACTTTCTCAACATTCGACTCTAGAAGGCAGAACCTTCTTGAGAAAGGTAAGAACGAGCTCCTCATCATCTGCAGTATTCTTTGTAGAAAAAAAGCCCGCCGACCTTCTTTTAATGTCAATAGAAGCTCAACGGGTCTTTTTTTGCAACATTTCTTCCCCTTCTTCTTCCTCTTCTTGTTTTATTGTTGCTCTTCTCTTTTTGAACACGATTTTCCCTCAAACAAACCCGTGGAGCTTCTTTTGACGCCAAGAGAAGTTCAACAGGGTTTTTTTTTCCTACAACCCTTCATTATCTTCCCACCAAATTTATCTCGGCACCGAGCTTTTCTTAGTGCCAATAGAAGCTCGGTGGGTTATTTTTTTTTACAAAATTTTTAACCCGCACACCCATGGAACTTTTATTGGCGTCGAAAGAAGCTCCATAGGATTTTTTATGCAACCATTCTTTCTCTTTTTCTTTAGCTTCGTCTTTTCTTGTTGTTTTAACTCTTTTCCACGTGAGTTCAACTTTGTAGAAAAAACCCGTGGAGCTTCTCTCAACACCAAGAGAAGTTCGACATGTTTTTTCCTACAAATCTTCATTCTTTTCTTGCCAACCTTCTCTTAACGCTCTGTTTCTTTCAACACCAAGAGAGGCTCAATGGGTTGTTTTTGCAAAATTTTAACCTGCTCGCTCATAAAACTTCTTTTGGCATTAAGAGAAGCTCCATGGGTTTTTTTACTACAACCATTCTTCCTATTTTTCTTCATCTTTGTCTTTTTTTGTTGCTCTAATTTTTTTCCACCGACTTTGCAAAAATAAACCTCCCAAACTTCTTTTAGCATTGAAAAAAGTTTGACATGTTTTTTTCTGCATATTCTCGTTCTTTTCCTACTGACCTTCCCTCAATGCCAAACATCTTTCAGTGTCAAGAGAAGCTTGACAAGTTTTTTCTGCAAAATTTATAACCCATGGAACTTCTTTCAACGCCGAGAAAAACTCCACATGTTTTTTCTTACAACAATTCTTCCCCTTCTTCTTCCTCTTCATCTTTCATGTTTTTTTAAACTCTTCCCAATTTGTGATCTTTGTTACAAGAAAAAATCTTGTTGAGCTTTTCTCGGTGTTGAGAAATTGGTGGAATTTTTTTTTGGCAAAATTCTTCATTTTTTTCCTTCCTTTAAACACTTTCTTCTTTTTTTCCCTCCTTATGTGCGATGTTTGTTACATAAAAACCTATTGAACTTCTCTTGGCACCGAAAGAAGCTCACCAAGTTTCTTCTAAAAAATTATTGATCTTCTTTTCCTCTTTCTGTTTTTCTATTTTTCCAATCACTAATCTGTTTGTTTTCTCTAACAATTCTCAACCCTCATAACCCAAATGGAGGATGATCAATTGTCATTCAACATGACAATCCAAGTGGTGTAGAACTAAACAAAGATCAACATGGGGAGATTATTGAGAAGTACAAGATCTCCCCAAAACACAAGGCATGTATGGATGTTCCATTGTGTAGGATGGTTCCCATGTTGGTTGTGAGGCTTGCTCTCAAGATTGATATCTTGAAGATGGAACAAGCCTTTCACATGGGATACAGGGAAGGGGACGAGGTTTTTTATTTATTTCCGACAAGTTGGAAGGGCGAGGAGCAAAATGTTTCTTTGCACATTGGAACATCGAATGAATATTGGGTCATTGAGAATGAGAGATTTCAGAAGGTGTTGCGGGAAGATTCAAACTTGGTGCACTTTTCCAACAAGATTTTTTTGTGTGGGATGGGAACCACCGCATTTAGGCTTGGATGCCATACATTAGCAGATTGCACGGTGATGATCCATTCTGGGTTTTGTTGCTTTCACAAAATTGAAAATTCACACTTGGTAAGTTGTTTAATTAGCTCCTCTTGGTGGTTGTCTTCTCATTGCTATTTGTCTTAGAGGTTGTTTTCTAAGTTGATTTTTCTTTTTCTTTTTGGTTTTGTGGGGTGGTGTATTTTTTATTACAGTGGTCATTTTCTTGGGGTGCGCATCTTGGCGGTCATTTTTTGATTGTTGGTTGTGTGCCTTGGTGGTTGTCTTTTTGTTTTTGGCGAGTATTCCCTTGTCTTAGCGATCAAACTACTCATTGTTTGTTTTGGTGATCATCTTTCCATTGTTTGTTTTGGTGATCTATCTTTTTGTTGTTTGTCTTGGTGACTAACTTTTTATTACTACTTGTCTTAACAATCATGTTCTCATTATTGTTCATCTTGGTAGTTGTTTTCTTATTGCTACTCGTCTTGGTAGTCATTTTTTTGGTTGTTACTTTTGGTGGTCATCTTTTCAAATTGTTCATCTTGGTGGTTGTTGTTTTCATTGTTGTTTGTTTTAGTGATTGTATTTTCATTGTTGTTTTTGGGAGTTGTCTTCTCATTGTTGCTTTTGGCAGTTGCCTTTGTGTTGTTGTTTGTCTTGGTGGTCGTCTTTTCAAAGTTAAGGTGCAAGTTACTATTTTCATGTTTTTTATCACTAATAGTAAAAACATGGAAAATTTAAAGGATGTGGGAAAAAAGGTAGTGTATCCCATAATGGGTCCATTAAAGATGGATAGTTGTGGTTTTGCAACAATTTATTATGCAACTACTTCAACAACTCCAATGGAAAATAATTTGAATGTAGATGTTATAGTGTAGTGGAACTTGTTGGCAAAGCAATGAGATTTTTGGAAAAACAAACAACGCATTACATGGGCATTTTTGCACCTATGAATTATTCTTTGGTAAATAAATCCAAGTTCAAACTCCAATTTAAACCAATCGAAAAAACTAAAATGTGTTGTTTATTATTTGAGTGTTCCAATTACATGACAAAAAAAAGGTGTGATAAATTATAAATCTACAAATGGTATTTTTGCATTTTACAAGCATTTGGGAAACTGACCATCAACAATATTGGGGTTAATGGAGTGAATAAGAAAGGGGTGGGCTAGAAGGAAAAAGGCACCCAACAAAAAAAAGGATTGGCCCAACCCTTAATGTTATTTCTAAATTTTTTAATAAAATATTGCTCATTATCCCAAAGATGATCACCATTAGAAAAAATTTGAGGAAAACCTTGTGTTGTTAATAACTAAAAAACTTGTGTCGTCATTTGTGGAGGCACCATTTTTTAGGAAATTAGTTTTGAAGCAAAATCTCCATTTCAATTTTCCATCGAAGTAGGTTCCAAGAAAGGGTTTGTTGCCTAAGGTGGCAAAAAAGACCAAAGAGAATTTTGTATCTATTTCACTTGCTTCATGTAACACTTGCATTATGAGTTTTGATCTTTGGATGTTAAAAGGAGGTGTTGATACTTTTGTTCTAATTGTACAATTTTTGAATGACAAGTGGGAATTTTGTCACGTAACCATGGGATTTTTTAAGATTGTAGAGACCACAAATGGTGTTTTGGCGTTACAAATGAATGACTTGCTTGTAAAACATGGGCTCAATGTTCGTGTTCTTGTTTATGTCAAAGATTAGGCAAATAGTGTTTCCATCATGACTTTCGTTTTTATTTTAATTGTGTCTTGTGAGATTTTGGGGATAGCTCCATTTGTAAAGATTTATTGGGGCAAATGTTGGCAATGTGCCATGGATGATATTAATGTATGTGTTAGTTTGACCTTGATTTCAATCAAGTTGGCACAATCTATATTGCAAAAAACCATAACTTGGACAAAGAAAAGTGGTAAGAGATGACATGAATTGCATAAGGCATGCCTAGATGTGGGGGTGTTTCCATGGAAATTAAAGACTCTGGTGAAAATTCGGTTTGTTTCAAGAATCTTTGTATTATAAAAAATTCTTAAATTCAAACATGTCATCACCCTTTATTATGAAACAAATGTCCTTGACACTCCAAAAACATGTGCCAAGTCCATAGGTATGGGTAATAGTCCAAATTATTTTTGATACCCTTGGGCCTGTGGTTCAACAATGTGCATTGAACCAAAGTCAAGGTTATTGGTTGTTATCAAATGCACTTGCTACCATTGTAACTTTTGACAAACAAAAGTTAGGCCCCCACAAACCCTTTTGACAAACCGGTGAGGAGATGGCCTCATTAGTTGTCAAGGAATAACTACACCATTTCCGAGTCAAAAAGTGAGAGAGAATGAGTGCAAGAATCCATAGCATGATGGATAATTCATGAAATATAGTTTCCTTATGTTGGGTTTATAGCCTGACAAATATTGGGGATTGTTGGTTCTTAAATCGAGGCAGAAAAAGTTTTCAACATTGCAAATATTTGCACAAACCTCAAATGCTTTTGGTTGGGCATTGAGAATCTTGACATGTTTATAAGCATCTACACGAATTAGCCAAATGATGTTCATGTTCAAAGCTTGGCATCCATGGTGCAATTCATGGATATGGAAGAGGCCTTGATGGAAGGAAATGAAGACCTCATTCATAAGGTTGGGCTTTTGCAAATTGAAGAAATTGATGATCATCTCTAGGTAATCTTTTTTGTTTGTTTTGCATTTGTCAAGTTTGTTTTTGGTCAAATAGTTTTCTAAGTTAAATTGAGCTTGTGTTGTCATTTTTGTTTTTTTTTCCTCCCGGATCTTGGAGCAATGAAATGGCCATGGAGTGAGGTTGATTTAAAACCTTAACGCTTGGAGATGATGGAACCCTTAAAAAAAATTTAAACACCATGTTTAAGGTTTTTGCCCTTTGAAACACCTTCTTGCATTAAACCTAGCTTGTACCCTTGATTTGGCATGGGTGTGTTGGGATGCACAATTGAAAATTTAGGGTTTTGGGTGAAGGAAAGACTAAGGTAGATTTGGGGGCTGTTTCAAAGTGGCACAGTGGGTAGTAATTGGATTTGCACAAGGGTAGCTAGCAAATGCAAAGCCTTAAAGGTAGTAAATTATATTATTTCAAACTAAATGCATGTTATACCACTTGGGTTCCACATTGTTGTGCACTACCAGTGACAATGAAATGGTGAAAAAAAAAGAGTTGTTTTGTGAAAATTAAGTTCCATTTGAATGAAAATATTGAATGACAATGAGTGTAACTTGAATTGAATTCAAATTGAATTCAAATACATTGCATGAAATTCTAATTCC
>Ga0209611_10005376_pt1 | contig 21486 bp, 20 predicted proteins | sample S1TSphgellanicum_3_FD_187693 | JGI IMG/M metagenome (GOLD analysis project Ga0209611, IMG submission 187693) | Host-associated microbial communities from peat moss isolated from Minnesota, USA - S1T2_Fc - Sphagnum magellanicum MG (SPAdes) (version 2) | ecosystem: Host-associated > Plants > Peat...
CGAGTACAATATTGCAAACAACCCAACACTTATCTTTCAACAATCCAAACCCAAACCCTTGGCATCTTTATGAAATTTAGAATTTTATCTCATGTTATCATCCTATGCACATCTCCCCCCCCCCCCCCCCAAATTTTTATTTATGCAATTGTTATAGCAAGCAAAGACGTTCTTGCATAACATTTTTTTTTCAAAAGTAGTCTACAAGACAAAGATGAAACAAAAACTATCCCTATTTATCAATTACATTTGGTGGCATTAAACTAGGGATAGATTTTGGATCAACAACATAGTTGTGGCAATAGTACAATTCTGAAGCTGGTAGAAAACATGGCCAAACACTTTGTTGACATTGATAGTACCAAGCAAAGGATGAGAATGGATGGCTTGTAATATGTCCTTGCATTTTGGTAATTCCTTTTTGAACAAGTTATTTTAAAATTTTTGTTAAGGTCAATGTCAAATCCATTCAATTTTGGTACATGTATGATGACCTTCTTTCAATCTATGGAAGTAACAATTTAAAAACTGTGGTCATAACCTTTTCTTGATCAACAAAAGTAGCAATGACGAAAATTACTATGCTAAAAGGAGAACCACTATTGACACCACCAATTGCACTAGTATTTCAAAAAGTCAAGATAACACCAATAAAGCCATCATGGTTGGCATTAATAGAAATTCTCGCACAACTAAAAACCATCACAAAGGAAAAAACCACATCACATGATCTTCTCCAACATGAAAACTTTACAACATAAAACTTAAATATTTAAAAAGAAAGACAAATATACTTGCAAAAATTGAAAGTCATTCACATAACAATGTAAATGAAATTATTTTAGGTTTTCAAATGTAACCTTCTCTTTGTTAAATGGTTTTTCATACTGTAACAAATAATCATTCTTTAATTCATCACTTATAATCATTCATTGCATTGTTTTGTTATGTAAATGCTTATTTGTCATGGGCACAAAAATAACCAAGACTACAAGATTTTCTAACCAAAATGAGAACAAGACAGGCTTAATTCTAAATTCAGATCGTGAAATAAACAAACAAGAATAAGAACACGACACATGTGAAACAAAATCCAACAAAATTTTATTGCAAATAATAAACAAAAATATAACAGGGCTATGATAATAAAAAAAAACCCAAAAATTGATGTTGAACAGACTAAAGGTAATGGGGAATTCTGTTTCTATTTATATCCCTTGGGCACCTAGCTTTAGGAAGTTTTTCAAGAAACCTTCAATTTACATGTGTGCCAATGTACACCCATGTGTGAACTATGAAATGGATTAAAATTCAACTAAAAATGAACTTAAATTTAAATAAAAGTGAATTAAGAGTTAATTGGAAGTGAACTAAAGGTTAACTAGAAATGAACTGAAAATAAACTACGAGTTAACTTGAAATGAATTAAGATTCAACTAAAAATGAACTAAAAGATAATTTAGAAATGAACTAAGATTTAACTAATAATGAATAAAAATCAATTAAAAATGAACTACGAGTTAAGTGGAAATGAACTAAAACATAACTGCAAGCTAATTAAAAGTGAATTGAAACTAAACAAAAAATTAAATACAAATTTATTACAAGTCATGTTATGGGTGAACATTCAAATGAATGAACCCCATGACATTAGCATCCGTGACATTATCAATTTAGTTGAACCTACATCACATATAATGAAACAATAACAAACCAAATTTCAAAAACCAAAAAGCACATTGGTAAATCAAAGCAAAAACTAAAGATTCAAACAAACAAATATAAAAAATAAGAATAAAAACTAACATTTAAACTTCCCATGTGAGATTGGGTTTTTGTTACTAGTTCCAATCATAATCAAATGAACCAATGGTGACAAAAGACTTAACAAAAAATGGGCCTTTTATGTTCATTTTGATTTTTTCATAAAAAGGAATTTTGGAAAGTTTTTTTTGCAACATATTTTTAAAAATATTTACAATTCCCCTAATAAATTACATGATTATGTTATGTCTTTTTGAATAAATATGACTTGTCTAAAAATGTACAAATATTATTAGATTATATGTTTCGTTTTGAAAAATGATCATAATTCCAAATCATGTTAAAATATTTTAATTAATTTTAATTTTAATTTTTTGTATTATAAGCCACAATTGTGTTCACATGTCATACACATTATGACCAATTTACATCTAACAAATGATTCTTGAAATTTGAACATTATAAAACTATATTTTGAATTACTAAAAATTTCAAATCCCACAATATTTAAATTATGAGTGTTTTTTGAATGTGGATGGTAGGTTATCATCATTTCAATTTTTTTCCATCAATATATTTTTTTTAAATCCTTAAATTTGTGCTTTACAAAATTGAATTTTTAAAATTAAAATTCAAAAGTCTTTTATTAAAATCAAAATTCATATAAATCATTTATCACTAATTTCCTTGATCAACATGACATTAAAGTGGCATTACACAAATATGTGTGACAAAGTTGACAATTTTTTGATTGTCCAACATGATTTTTGACCCATTTGACTATGATTGCATTCACAACCTTTATACTATATTCTCAAAGAACCAAAGCCTTTTCCATACGAGTAATGCTCACACTTTTACCCATCTTATTTGACAAAAATTTATCCTTCAATTCAAGAAAATTAATTAAAAATATATTCATAATAAGTCAAAGCTAATTATGATCAATTATAAACATCATAAACCATACCTAATTTGATGTTTTCCATTTAGGCTTAACATTTAAGAATAATGGATGTAGCCCAAGCTTGCTATAAGGCCACTTGGTAAGATGGCATTGAACTAACTTTTGTAAGTAAAAATAATGTCATCAACAAGACAACTAACCATAGGAAAGTGGCAATTTGTGGAACATCTAGTGATAATAATGCATCAAATCTTTGAACCTCCCTAACAAAACCTAAAAACAACATTAATAGGTAATGACCATAAAACGATTTTTTCAAAATCAACATTGTGAGTTTAAAACACCCTTGATAAAAAATTATGAATGTAAAAGTATTTGAATTCGAGATTCAAACTAAATGGAAAAATAGGTTGAAATATAACTTATGGGTAATTGCAAACTATGTTGTCACTTTTTGCTTCTTTATGGACTTTTTGCAAAATGTACTTTATTCAAATGTCACAAACGCATTGTAAAATTATCAATTTGACAAAAATATTAATGGATTAAGATTGCCAACTTGAATAAAAATATTTATTGAAAAGTGAAATTCAATAAACATACACCAATCATATAGTAATGGATTTTTTAAATGAACATATGGATTATATTTTTGGTTTTGCATTAACATTCAAATGCATTTTTTATTATGATTTCATCTCAATATTTTTTTATAAGGATTCAATATATGATACATGATGGGAAAAAAAAATGGATTGGAACAAATTATAACAAAAAATTTAACCAACAAATAACTATAGACTTTTGAATGACCATATTTAGACCTTATTTTCAAAAGTCCCTATCTTAATCATTTTTTGTTGCATTGATATTTCTTTTCCCCCTATCATGTATGTTAAAAAAAATTAAATGGGTTGCCATTCCTATGGACTTTATTAGTTGATTAATCACCACATAAAGCCCATTCAACATTGGTTTTTAACTAATTTTTCCATTCTAGTGTTAAAATATAAACTTTTGGGATTGGGGCTCTTGTTGCTTTTGAACCACCCTAATTTGCATGCACCTTTATTTTGTTCATTCCTTTTTTATTGATAACATTTCAGATTTTTTAATAACCTTCCCAAGTCCAATAAATGATGATTGAAGAGTTGTTTCATCGCTAACAACCTTAACTTGGTGGTACCTTGGATCAACACTGAAGATGTTGAACAAAATTACATGTGTTTTATCATATTGCTACATTGTTTTTTCGTTTGCCATATCAATCTTCCAATACCTTTTATCAAGGATTGGGTGCGACAAAAAAACCACAAATAGAAAAACAAAACATAGATGTTGCAAAAAAAAAACTTTAAACTTTAATATAAAACAACAAAAACCTTAAACCCTAAAGCCTCTTCACAAACAAGAAAAATGCTAAGTCTTTAACCCTTTTTGCAAACAAAAGAAAGTAAAATGAAATTCAAAAATTTAAATAGGAAACAATACTTTATTGGAAGGTATAAGCTACCATCTTCTTTTGCAACTTGAAATACAAATGAAGATAACATGTCCACCATATATGTAATAGATTCTTCATTTTCAAGATTTGTAATTGATTTTTGCATGTCAAAATCACAAAACACTTGCCATTCATTAAATGCATTCTTCGCTCAAGTTCAACATGATTATGTGTTTTCCAACCTCCTTTGTTCATATTCTCTATTTCTTTTTTATCAATATTTAGAAAGTGAGACTTCAACAATGGCTCCTTAATAAGAGATTCACATTCAACCCCTTCAAAAATGTTGGATTTAGAAGCAACATGTTCACTGCTATTATGATCAACAAAATTAAAAATAATAACCACCTCATGGCTAGAATCATTAAAAAAATTCAAATACAAAAAGAGCAAAATCTTTAAGACTCAAAAAAATAAAAAGGTAAAAAAAAGTGCAAACATATCTAGATCTATTTCAAGATCCAACTTCAAAGAAGTAAAAGAAGATTTAGTGGGAGACTCATGCAAGTAATCAACACCCTACACATAGATATTGCAATTGTCACTAGACCACCAAAAATCATCACCAACCTTAGTGGTGAGTGTTGGTGTAAGCAATCTAACAAGAGAGGATCCATAAAGCTTAAGGTTTAACAATTCACTAGGTGAAATAATTGATGTAAGTAAGGTGTCCTTCAAGACTTCAAGAACAAGATGTGTAAAGCCCTCATTACATTGCAACTCTAGTTGATGCTTATGTGTTTTTTCGATAAGCGCCTTGTTTTGACCTTCTAGCTGTTCCACTTTCACCTTTGCCGCTTTGAGAATTTTGTTGATCAGGCTCAAAGATTGTTCAACCACCTTCCAGTTGGCATGTTCTTGTTCAAAGGTCCATTGCAGTGCAACCTGTTCCGAATTAATGGAGCCCAAATATTCATTGATTCGATTGCAAGGCCAATTGTGTAATTCCAGTAACTCATTTCGGTAATTGGAATTTTTGGTTTTTAACTCCTCAACTCTCTTCTTTGTGCCTTCCATACTCTGTAGCTTTGATTGCACATGTTGGATGGTTAAGACATTTTATTAATTGGTAGTTTGCAGTTGATGCAACTGGCCTTTCAAATCAACCACCTCCTATAAGCTCTTTTGCAACACCTCCCATGCTGCTCCTTTTTTAGTTGTGGCCAACCAAAAAGCCTTACAAATGTTGTTCACAATCTAGGCAAAATCCATGGAACGAAACATACGGTCCTCCAAAGATTTCAATGAAGAAATTATTGAAAGGGCCATTGCCCTTTCAGTTTTCATAGGTGGAAAAAAAAGCCCACCCCATACCAAAAATGAAATATAAAGGGGGCAATGATTTTTGACTACCTCTCTTGAATAGTGTAATTGAATTCCATTAGAAAAATAATCTAGTGGAATATCCAATTCTAGTATATCCCCCATTGGAATTTCTTCTCATTTTAACTAACGTTGCAATTGACTAGAGAGGGTTGCAGGTGTTTCAATACCTTTAAGCATGGGATTTAGTTCCATTGGAGGCCTTGCACAAAAAATTTGTGTAGGCCAAACCAAACTTGGACTTTGCATCCTACCTTTCTTCTTTGGACTTGACACTTCTAATGATTGATCTATTGGGATGCATTTTCCTTGCGATGATATCAAATTCTTGAGACAAAGCCACCCCAAGTTCCATGATTGCAAAGTTGGTAGGAAAGTTGGTGGAATTTTTTATCACAATGAGGTTTCCAATTAGGTACTCATCCCATTGACTTCTTCAATGTCATTCATGTGCTCATTTAGATCAATTGGTGCACACCAAAAATGCACTCCCAAAACTCTAATGCTTCTTACAACTTGAGTTTTCAGTGGGGCCTTGGTAGCACCTTCATTGTCTTCCTCAAAATCCAATACTATGAAGGTCAAGTTTATCAAAAACTAATTTCGGAAGAGGATGTTGACTATTTAGGTTGTGTCGGATTTGGTGTTGTTCTTGGGTTTTGCTAGTGTGGACAAATCCCATAAAATGTTGTATAGGTTGTTGAACACAATCGCAACCCAATTCACTTGAATTCCTGCTCGGCCAAAACCATTAAGTTCATCCACTTCTCAGTTACGTAGGTAAGTCGGCTGCCCTTCAACCATATTACTTGAATTAAAGCCAATAATTGGGCTACATACATCCCCTTAAGAAGGGAAACTTTCCACCCCTCCTGGTCAACTAACGCTTTTAGTGGATCAATTTTTTGGTAAATGGTGGCATCATTTTCCCACTTTTTTCCTTTTCCTTTTCTTTGGTTAACTTGGCCAGTATTTTGGTAATACTCAATTGTAGTAGGCGGAACATCTTTGCTATCATCTTTTCGATAATGAAAATTGAAACTCTTTAGACTATTATTCAATGATGTTCAGGTTGAAGTGGGTGATGGCCTATTAGAACTCCTTCACCAATGGTTGAATTAGATTTAGTTGAATATTAAGCAAATTGAAAACTCCAACATGTTTTGCCCACTCCACATCCTTTCCAACGATCCATTGTTGGAACTCATCCATCTCCAAAAAAATTATCTTTCCGTTACCAAAAAAAGTCACTACCGTATTTTTTATCTCCTTTTCCCCTCCGTTTATTTCCGATGTAAGCTAATTACCTCTGGGTTTTGAATTCAAATTCTCCTTTTTTTTCTTTCTTTCTACGATTTCTTTGTTGATGCTCCCTCTCATTTTCATTGAAAAATTGGTGCAGATTTCAATGTAACATAACAATATTAAAGAGAAAGAATGAGAACTAAATGAATAATGCCTCCTTTTATACTAAAGTTCAGGTTCCTAAACTTTTGTATTTATCTAAGCATAATCTTAGTTTTGTTAAATCGGTGTTCAATTTGCTAAACACACTGAAATCATCTAGGAATAGTTTCATGAACATTCCAAGATAGTCCTTGAAAGCCATATTCACCATTCGTTGATAAGATGGTCAAACATTCTTGAGCCCAAATGGCATGACTACCCAAATGAATGCTCCCTAATTGGTGATGAATGTAATATTATACCTGTCTTCAAAGATGATCATGATTTGGTGATAATTAAAAATTCCATCCAAAAATGATTAAACCTTGTGACCCACTACTTTGTCCAAAACCTCTTCAATAAAAGGTAAAGGATACATATCTTTCTTGGTTGCAACATTGAATCACTAGAAATCCACACAGATTTTAAGTTTGTCATTTTTTTTCGATACCATGACAATTGGCGATAACCAATTGACTTCCTCCATCAAGGCAATGAAGCCTGCACTTAAGAATTTGTCCAAATCTTGTTTGATTACTGCAACATAATTTGGGTTCATTTAAAACCTTGCTTGATGAATAAGTGGAATGGTTGTGTCAAGCTTGATGCAATGCTGAGCAATACATGATAGGATTCCCTTGAGATTGGCATAATTCCATGTGAAAATGTCCTTATACTCCTAGAGCAATGCTTCAATGCTCGTAGCAATTGATTCGTCCAAGGTTGCATTTAGTTTTACTATTTGAGGGTTGTTGATACTTCCCAAATTAAAGAGCCTTACTTAGTGATCCATAGGTAATGTCTAGCGTGCAATATCCAAATCTTGTACTTTTATTCATGTTGGGGTAATATCCACTTGGATATGTCCCTCAAAGTGTAGAAAGTTGAACATAAGATCTTTGAAATCGACTTTTGCATCCAAAATTATAACACTAAAAATTTTCAATTCCGATTGCATAATGGTTTCAATCCTAAACAAATTTAGTTTTGTTGTGAAAAGTATTTCTTCTTCTTCATTTGTGACTCATTCTGTCAAATCATAACACAACAACATGATTTCGAGATGTTTGGTATCACTATCCAAATGTTTTGTCATAGCTATGGTTCACATCATTCCATTGCCTTCAATGGCAATCATATTGTTGCCCCAATCATGGGTGACATGTGCATTATGCAACTAGGGTCAACCCAACAACATTAAATAACTGGAATCCAAAACATTGTTCTTCATTATCGTGAAGGTTGTAATGTACAAAATCCCATGGATTTGAATTTTGAGGTCTTTAATTAGTCCCACTAGTTTGGTGATGGTTTGATCTGCCATTTAGAGTGTACACAATGTTGGTTTAAGGCTCGGTAGTCCAAACCATTTTCGAAATTCCTTTGTCATGATGTTCACACTGGATCCTCCATCCAATATGACATTTTCAATAATGTTTTTGCCCACATGAACTTGTTTCACAACCATGTGAGGATCGATTGCCATTAAAACGACAATCGGATTAGGTCTTGCTATAGTGATATTTTTTCTTATTAGTGCAAGCTTGGCAGCAACATATTGTTTCAAATCCGGAGCAATTTTGAAAAGTTGACCCAAGGTAAGAGTATGTCTATTGTCCAACAACTATTAGGTGACATTTTCCAAAATTGAAAAGTTTTTGGTAGATTTGGTTGATATAATAAATTCAGTAGCACTGGTAGATTTGGTAAACTTGTAGGTGTAATAGACCTAGTAGATTCAGTAAAATCGGAAGATCTGGAAACATTGATTTTCCTTGTAATTCAAGTAGTTTCATTTTTGGCATCTAAACCGAAATTTCTCATGAGGTTAATTATAGGAATTTGTGTATTGGTTCTAGGCAGATCCCTTGGACGTTCCCTATCATTACAAGAAAACATGACTTTTCAAAAGGTTCAACATGATTAAAATGTCCACATTGACAAAGTGGGACGGTCATTTTGATTTAAGACCTGGGGCATGAAAGACACAAGTTACTTTTGACTGAAACATTTGACTAAAATGACATTTTTGACCATGCGACAAACCAAACATCTGGTTAAAAAGGCTAAAGGCCCATCGAGATGACCAAGGTTTAATCAAATTGGCCATATTCAATGTCATTATGATTTACAATTAGTCAAATTGGCCATTTTAATTTGACATTTAATCAAATCAACCATACTAATTTGGTTACTTAACCTACAAGTTTTTTTTGCTTGAGGTAAATGCCAAACTTAAGTTCATAGTAGTTAGTAGGCCTTAAGTTAGGCGTATTACACCTAGTAAATATTTATAAAGTTTAATAGGCTACTTACATTTTACCTTTGAGCACATGTAGGTACTTAAACTTAGTACATTACTTAATTGATATTTAATAATTGATAGTTTATACACAATAATTTATTAATAATAATTTATATAATTAATTAGTCACAAAATAAATGTTAATTAATAGCCAGTAACTAATTTATCCATCAAGTTGTTAATTGATTTATTATTATTATCAAATTGTCAATTTTATGTAATTTTTTGGTTAATACTTGACAACAATTCATAATTAATAGTAGTCGATATATAATTGTTAATAATTATTGATCGAAGTGAAAATATTTTAAATTAACTTGTTAGTTAATAATATTTCATTATATCTTAATTGATAATTATTAATTAGTAAATTAACAATAATCATTAATAAATAGTAGATAATCAATTATCAGTAATTAATACTAAAATATTATTATTTAATATTTAGTAATTAATAGGAAACAAGAAATTATTAATTTTAAAATATATAATTAATATTAATTACTCAATCATTACTATTTATTTTAATTAATTAATTAATAATTGAATTGATAGCATGTAATAACCCATTAGGCATAAATACCTACATGTTATATAGGTAGATAATTTGTACATGGTATAACCTCGTACTTAGATAACTAATACGAAATATTGAAGTTCATTGATGAATGTTACATTATGTACATCAAAACAAAAAATTAAATGAAGTTTATTACAATATGATGACAAAAGTTTTGAACTTTTGAAGTGGTAGTCCAATGGTAAGGACTTGATTCCCCAAAGTGGTGGTGAGGAATTCAATCCCTCACACATACAACATTGACTACATAGGGTACTCTGGCTTTACGTGGCTTAGATAATTAGCCTAGGCCACCTAAGTTAGTAGGTCTAAAGTTGGCCACCTAGCCTAGGCTACCTAGTTTACGGGGCCTAAGTTAAATAACATAGGTAGGTAAATTATTTTATTTTGTACATTAATTAATAGGTAATGTAGGTAATGAAATAAATAAATAAATAAGACTAATATGATATATAATACATAATAATATTAAAAAATTAAATCATATATATTTTTAATGTTGTTGATTAGTTTTTTTAAATAGTTAAGAAATCCAATAAAAAACCCAATCAAAATGGTCAAGTTCAAACGACTTGTCCAAGATGGCACCTTGGTCAAGTCGGATAGGGGCCATTTCAAGTACCTTTTGACTAATTTTTCAAGTAAAAAAAACCTTGTTTTCTTGTAATGTATGTTGCAAGTTTTTAATTGCTTCTTCAAATGAAAAGTTGAAGCTTTTCCTCCTCCTACCAATCTACCAAACATTTGTTCTTGTGCGATTCTTTTTCTTTGCATAACACATTCTCTGGTATTTAACTATGAGTAGTAACTACCAAGACCATGTTGAAAATGACTTCTTTTTTGGGTGCAATCGTCGTTGCCTTTTCCTTGAACATTATATGAGCCACATCCTTATGAGGATAATTGTAGATTTTATGTTCAACATAATTGTAGATGAAGCAATAGTAGATGATGGAACTAGATTTGTTTGTTTTTTTATGACCTCTTTTGTTACCAAATTTATTACTTGCACCACGACCAATTTGGGCCGTAACTCCATTCACTACTACCTCTTTTTTGTTTTTAAGTTTGTTGTTTAGGTTGTCTGAATTCTAATGGCAACATTCCTTGGAATATCTCAGTTTATTGCATTGTCCACAAATCACATTTGTTTGCCTTCCTTTGTTAACCTTCTCTTGTTTGGTTGGTGGTTCCAACTATTTTTGGTATTCATTCACATCTCCCATACTTTCTTCACAAGTAACTATAGCTTCCTTGTGTTCAAACAAGGTGTCCCTTTTCATCCATGTCATGGCCATCTAAAGGTACGGCTATAATCTTGCTCTAAAAAAATGGCTAACAAACTATCATCTACTTGATGCTAAAAACAGTTTGGTAGTTTTAGTATACGTTCATAGTAAATTTCCACCTTTTCATCTTTGCCTTGCTTTATCATTTGTAATGCATTCACCTCGAGCATTCATGGAAATGTCAAAAGGATGTTCAAAGAGTATCAAGAAGCCTTAGACGACCTTGACAAGGCTGATGTTCTTCGACCAAACGATGCATTCACCTTGAGGGCTCATGGAAATGTCAAAATTATGTTGAAAGAATATCAAGGAACCTTGGAGGACCTTGACAAGGCTGATGTTTTTGAACCAAACAATGCATTCACCTTGAGGAATCATGGAGATGTCAAATACATGTTGTATGATTATCAAGGAGCCTTGAAGGACCTCGACAAGGCTGATGTTCTTCAACCAAACGATGCATTCACCTTGAGGACTCGTGGAAATGTCAAAAATATGTTGAAAGAATATCAAGGAGCCTTGGAGGACCTTGACAAGGCTGATGTTCTTGACCCATACAATGCATTCACCTTGAGGAGTCGTGGAAATGTCAAAAGGATGCTGAAAGAGTATCAAGGAACCTAGAGGACCTTCACAAGGATGATGCTCTTGAACCAAACAATGCATCCACCTTGAAGAGTCATGGAGATGTCAAATACATGTTGTATGACTATCACAAAGGTTTGGAGGACCTTGACAAGGCTGATGTTTTTGAACCAAACAATGCATTCACCTTGAGGACTCGTGGAAATGTCAAATACATGTTGTATGACTATCAAGGAACCTTGAAGGACCTTGACAAGGCTGATGTTCTTGACCCAAACAATGCATTCACCTTGAGGACTCGTGGAAATGTCAAAAGGATGTTGAAAGAGTATCGAGGAACCTTGGAGGACCTTGACAAGGCAGATGTTCTTGGACCAAACAATGCATTCACCTTGAGGACTCGTTGAAATGTCAAATACATGTTGTATGACTATCAAAGAACCTTGGAGGACCTTGACAAGGTTGATGTTCTTGAACCAAACAATGCATTCACCTTGAGGAGTCGTGGAAATGTCAAAAGGATGCTAAAAGAGTATTAAGGAGCCTTGGAGGACCGTAACAAGGTTAATGTTCTTGACCAAACAATGCATTCACCTTGAGGACTTGTGGAAATGTCAAAAGGATGCTAAAAGAGTATCAAGGAGCCTTGAAGGACCTTGACAAGGCTGATGTTTTTCAACCAAATGATGCATTCACCTTGACGATTCGTGAAAATGTCAAAAGTATGTTGAAAGAATATCAAGGAACCTTGGAGGACCTTGACAAGGCTAATGTTCTTGAACCAAACAATGCATTCACTTTGACGAGCTGTGGAAAAATCAAATACATGTTGGATGACTATCAAAAAACCTTGGAGGACCTTAACAAGGCTAATGTTCTTGAACCAAACGATGGATCCACTTTCATGAATTGTGGAGAAGTCAAATACATGTTGGATGACTATCAAAGAGCCTTGGAAGACCTTGACAAGGTTGATGTTCTTGAACCAAATGATGCATCCACCTTGAGGAGTCATGGAGATGTCAAATACATGTTGAATCACTATCAAGGAACCTTGGAGGACCTTAACAAGGTTGATGTTCTTGAACCAAATGATGCATTCACCTTGAAGAGTTGTGGAAATGTCAAAAGGATGCTAAAAGAGTATCAAGGAGCTTTGGAGGACCTTGACAAGGCTGATGTTATTGATCCAAACGATGCATTCACCTTGAAGAGTTATGGAAATGTCAAAAAAATGTTGAAAGAATATCAAGGAACCTTGGAGGACCTTGACAAGGTTGATGTTCTTGAACCAAACAATGCATTCACTTTGACGATTCATGGAAATGTCAAATACATGTTGAATGAGTATCAAAGAGCCTTGGAAGACTTTGAAAAGGCTAATGTTTTTGAACCAAACGATGCATTCACCTTGAGGAGTCGTGGAAATGTCAAGAGGATGCTAAAAGAGTATCAAGGAACCTTGGAAGACCTTGACGAGGCTGATGTTCTTGAACCAAATGATGCATTCACCTTGAGGAATCGTTAAAATGTCAAAAGGATGTTGAAAGAGTATTAAGGAGCCTTGGAGGACCTTGACAAGGCTGATGTTCTTGAACCAAACGATGCATTCACCTTGAAGAATCATGGAAATGTCAAAAGGATGCCGAAAGAATGTTAAAAAACTTTGGAGGACTTTGACAAGGCTGATGTTCTTGAACCAAACGATACATTCACTTTGACAATTTGTGGAGATGTCCAATAGATGTTGGATGACTATCAAGGAGCCTTGGAGACCGTAAATAAAGTTCATCATCTTCAACCAAATGATCATTTGATATTGCAAACTCAAAAATGGTTGAAATGGATGTTAAATGAATACCAACCCACAATAGACTTGTTGCCATTCAATTTAAGAATTCAATCTTTTCCATACAATGAATTGATTTTTGGTGCAAAGTCGAGGAAAGGAGCCTTTGGTAAGGTGTATCAAGGTTGTTAGAAAGACACGAAGATTGTGATTAAAGTTTTTAAAAGGAGTGGCTCTCACAATGAAGGTGCAAAAAAATCTTTCATATCTAAAGTGTGTACTTTGGGATCAATTCAACATATCAATTTGGTTCGTCTTTTGGGCTATTGTATTGAAAGCTTAAAACATATGTTGGTGTATGAGTACATTTCAAATTCATCTTTTGACAAATGTCTCGAGGAAGGCAACCCTTTGGATTGGGACTGACAAATGTGCATCATTATAGGGGTTGCTCAAGGATTGGCACACTTGCATAAATGTAATTTAATCATTGTCCATCTTGACATCAAACCATAGAATATCCTTTTGGATCAGGATTACACCCCAAAATTGGCTAATTTTGGGTTGGCAAAATTTTTAGATAACAAGGATGAAGATGTGGTATGTGCCCCACCATTTTTTTTTATTGGTTATGTGCATGCACATTATATCTTAGTGTGATTGTGAACCCTTGCAAATTTGAACACTTTTTTTGGGCACAACTTGCTAATTTTATATTTGCATTATTATAGGTCATGGAACAAATATGATAAACATTCACAATCTAAAATGAATATTTGAAAAGCACTTAATGTAATAATTCATGAAATTTCATTTTATATTACAAATTTTCTTTTCATGTGTGCATGAGTAATGACACAAGGCTTGGAACTTTTGTGATTGAAAAAAATTCAAAAATAAATTATGGGTTCCTATTAGTAGTGGATTGGATCTTGGGTGTGGGTTTTATGAACTTCAACATGTATATTCAATGCATGTGACATTTGTTGAAATTATTGATTTGTTTGGAAAATTCAAATTTAGATGCAATTAACTTCAACTTCTACACCATGAACAAGAGGATATATGCACTAGAAATTCTTTCAAAGCAAGCATCAACAAAGAGTGATGTGTACAACTTTGGAGTCTTGTTGATTAAACTTGTGAATTGATCACCATTCATTTTAGATGGAAATAAAGTTCTCGTTCACAAATTTATCCAATGGGCACAAAAGGTTCATGTGGAAGAAAATGGATTTCAACAAATTTTCAGTGTTGTAATCGATAATTCAATCATTGGGTTTGACCACAATGAAGCCAAATTGTTTTTGCAAATTTCCCTTCAATGCATCAAGGTAATTTTTGTGCCAAATCTTTTATGTGTATCATTCAATTTGTTATCAAGCAAATTTGAAAAACCCAAATCATGGATTCGATGTAATACTTGAGACAATTTGAATTAAACTAGATTGTCCACTAAATGTAAAACTTCCTAAGAAGGTTTACACATGAAAATGGTACATTCAATTTCACTTGAAATTCTTTTAAACCATTTGCATGATTGATATGTATAGTTGAAAGGAATATATTATTTTCAAAGTCAATAAAATTATGTTGTTGAATAAAGATATAAGTTGGTTTCAACATTCTTTTTTGAAGGATATATGTTCAAATTGTGTCATTGCAAATTGAAACATGGACATGTAGTCCCATTTATTCAAGCATTTTGCCATGGTTTTATTATAATGTATAACTATTACATAATAAACATCTAACTTTTATGACATTTGTTTTTTGTAGGAAGACCCAATTCAAAGACCATGAATCTAATAAGTGTTGCAAGTTTTTGAAGGATTGAACAAAAAGAAAGGCATACAAAATCTTGCTACATCAATTCAAGTATATTTCAACATATTATTGAAAAGATTTGGCTCCACTTTCAAAAGGATGTGATTTGTATATTTATTATATGATTACACACAACATGTATATTTAATGTAACATTTGTCCATATCATTCGTTTATCCATTTTGTAAATGTGGAAAGGTATTCCATTAGGTCCATAGACTCAAAGTTTCACAATTATTTATAATATGTTGTCATACAACTTGGCAACTTGTGTGTTTTGTATAGATGAAAAATTAGATGTTTATTAAATGAAAAAAACCATTTTTATAATCATTTGTATAATCTAGGTGTATATAAGTGTACATATTAATTGGAATCCTTTCAAAAGTTGAGCTTTGTTAATATTTCAAAAATTGGCCTTGGTTATGATGATTAGCTCTTGTTTAATAATGTGTTACACTTCTTATTTGACACATAAGTATGTAGTAGGCACTATAGGAGCATTGAACCTTTTTTCCAAATGGCTTTGGGCATATGGTCATGTCTAAATTTTCTAGTTCAAGATTTCAATTAATTGTTGGACATAAAACAACAAATGTCAAAATGATGCCCATTTTTTCAAACAAATGTTTTAATCAAGTTAACATCCATCATTGTGGGATACTAAATGTTTTTTAGGAATTTTTAAACACCCATTACAATACCAATGGAAAATTTTGCATTCATAGATTTGGATATACCTTATATATGGGTTTATAAAATGATGATATACTTGAAAACAAAAGAATACATTTTTGCATATAGTTGCATGTAAATTATAAACCTTCTAATCATAATAGTATATGATGGGTTATTGCCCCTTTTCTTTCCTATTAGCAAAATTGTAATGGCTCATTATAACTTGATTGTGGACTTCAAATTATGACCTCCACTAGGATAATATAAATTAATATGGTTCCATAAAATTTGAACATTCTAACTAGATGTTGAACCTTTAAATACCTAATAAGCCAAAACTAATTTCAAAATGTATTCTTGGGGAATATAATTTGATTTTAATACTTAAAAGGCATGCGGTCCCAAAGGGTTCCCAATTAGATGCAACTAGTGTTGTTTTACATATCTAATTTTCATTTAAACTAAAAACATATTTTAGTCAAGTTTAATGTTTCCATGGCAATATTGTTTTAATAATTCAAATTGCATCATTTTATTTATCCTTAGATTATTGGATACTTAAGTATCCAATATTTGCAAGAATATTGACAAACCAACTTTACATATAATTGAGATTTTATTAGTTTAAGATTTATTTTCTTTCAATGTTAATTACGTTTCAAAAATAAATAAAAATTTGTCATGATCTATAGGTTTAACAATCAATTGTGATTGCACTATCAAATCATTTTCATTTGATGATCACAAGAATGTGACATTTATTTGCAACATGTGTAAAGTTCAAAACCCTCAATTACCATTGCATATTTTTGGCATACTTTAATTTATTAACAAGCTCATCGTTCCATGAGTATAATTTTAGGAATATGGCATTATATTCTAATATACCATATACTATCATGATACCCCTTCTTGTGGTTTCATTTAGCCCTTCCTGAATGAAGCTATCATACATTTTCTTCCAATTTGATTCAACTCTTCACTACCAAGGCTCTCTTCCTCCAAGAAAGGAGATTCATAACTTTTTAATGGGTACACATTGACTTTAATGTGTTATTAACACAATGCAAACTAGTGCCTAATTGCATGGGGTGTTGTGCACCATTGTTACCCTATGTGCTACAATAAACCTTGGGATTAATCCTTTAAACCTTGAAATCCACATTTTTGTCAACTTTGTGGCATGTATTGTTTCTTTCAATGGTGCACATGAACATTCGTCATTAGCCTTTGCTTCCGATCAATCTTTGGAGGGGATGGCTGTGAGGTGACTTTTCGTCCCTTTACTCCCGGTTCTACAAGGTGATTGTGTTTGAAAGCACAAATGCTACTAATGAAGGAAAAATACAAGTGTAATTTTAGATGTTAAATTGCGTTTATAGTTGAAATTAAGTAGCCCACCTTCTATGCATCATTTATGATTAGAACTAATGGATATATATTTTCAAGTTCACACACTACACATCCTAGGACTTCATGTCAAATTATCATTCAATTAAACCAATGTTTAAGGACTCAACACCATGCCCAACATAGCTGCAGACCACTAGTCACTTGAAATGTTGTTTCTCCCACATATCTCATTCAAATCCGGCTTGCCATAGCTTTTTGGAAAGCTAACAACAAGGCACATCTTTCTACCAAATCCTAGGCTCTGTAGCTAAACCAGCAAAAAGTTATGCTACAAAACCCGAGAAGGTTTTACAAAGGTGATAATTCAACCTTGCTGCAGACCATTAGTCACTTAAAATGTTGTTTCTCACACATACGTCATCCAAATCCAGCTTGCCATAGCTTTCTAGAAAGCTAACAACAAGGCGCATCTTTCTACTAAATCCTAGGCTCTGTAGCTAAACCAATAAGGAGTTATACTACCAAACCCGAGAGGGTTTTTGTGAAGGCAGTCGGTTCAACTTGACTGCAGACCCCCAGTCACTAAAAACTTCATTTCTAACACATACCTTATTCAAATCCGGCTTGCTTTAACTCTTTGGAAAGCTAACTACAAGACGCAACTTGTTATCAAATCTCAAGATCTGCAGATAAACTAGAAAGAAGTTATGTTATGAAACCCGAGAAGGTTTGTGAGGTTTTTCTAAAGTTCCTACCTTCCAACACTATCACTTCCCACCCATTCTTTCAAAACTATTACAAGATTTTAATTCTACTTTCCTTCCTTCTTCCTTCTATTAGGACTAATCATTATTTGCCTCTTCAAGAAGCTTGTGGAAACAAGTATTCAAGATTGCATGAAAATTATTTCCGAGGCAAGAGAGAGCTCCCAATGATCCGAGTTCACCTTTTAAAGAGAAGGAGAAGGGAGGTGAAGGTGGATCCAAAGCTTGGTGGCCAATGGAAGGTTCCATGCTTGGTGGCCAATGGAATGTTCCATGCTTGGTGGCCAATGGAAGGTTCCAAGCTTGGTGGCCATTGGAATGTTCCAAGCTTGGTGGCCAATGGAAGGTGAAGGAAAAACACCTTTTCACCTCTTCCATTTTCCCCCAACAACCTTTACTTACGCCCTCAATTTTTTCCCCTTGACTTCACGGTTTTACTTTACCATGGTCCTAAGCCGTTACTCACGCCTTTCTTTCCTTTTCTTCGATCTATAAATTACAATTGCGCACCTCAATGTAACAAGTCCTTCACACCTTCATTGTCAACTTGATTTTGATTGAGGATCTGACCTTTTTTCCTTTCCTTGAAATTATGGCGTCGCGCATGGTCACATCTTACGGGCCGCAAGCCGCACAAGCGAATGAAGAACCGCCTCCGGAGTCGTTTCTAGATCTTACCCTAACACAACATCTTCGTGATGAAGAACCCAAACCTCGAGAGGTGTGTGCTCGTCTTGAAGTTGAACCTCCTCGAGCCTGGTACTATCGTATTTCTCCGAACTCTCGCACCCTGGTGATCTTGCTGCAAGTCGACCCCGTTTCTAGTGACGAACCCGAGACCGTTTGTGAAGGTTGTTACAAAACTGAAGACACTTCTATCTTCGCATGGTCTTCAGTTCCCGGCGTCGGTCACTATCGTTGGTTGCGCGGTCCGATTTGTTGACTACTTCCCAATAGCAAGGCGGATTACCTAGTTCGCACCATCCGGCGCATCTTAGATTTCTTGCAGTTGTGAACTATCATTAAGGCATAACTCAGGATTTTACATGTATTTGCAGCTCCTTGCTGAGCTTATCCCTATTATAAATAAATGTTTCAATTATCATCAGACTCCTATTACCATTGGCACACTATCATACTATCTATTTAATCGTTAAATTGCCTCGAATTAACCTTATGTTCAACGACTTGAAGATCATTCTATCTCTATTAAATCTTTCATTAACATCCCTCCAACTGCTTTAAGAAATTCTAACATCCTTGTTACTCCCTAAATACCATAACAAAACTAATATTGTGTTGAACACCGTAAATTTTGGTGTCTACTTCTATCCCCAACCCTTTAAAGATTTCTCACCCCTAATTACGCAACAGAGTTTCTAAAACTATGGTTATTAGCCTCTGCTGAAGAAAAGAACTAATCTAACTCGTTATTCACCAATAACGTATTTCAAAAAAGAAACTAACCCCCCTTTGCACCACGCACATTCATCATTCCCTCTGAAAAAGCCTTTAATAACCTTACCCCATTCAAATAACCCTGATGTAACTCTTAAAAATTGAGACTACCGCACATGGTTGTGTCAGTATGGCTCACAATGGCCACTCAAACATCCTAATGTGTGCAACCTCCATTATAGACTTTAGATGTTATGGTTGTTCATGTGCTCGTATTCTAGGCTTAGCTCCTCCAATGCTTGGACACCTGGAAACAAGAGAGTATTGATAGTGTTCATGTGTACTACACGTAATTGATCTCGTCAAAGATCCATAGTGACATTTTCGTCTATAAAGAATGCACATATTGCCATGCATATAGTCTCATATGAGTGACATGTAATCCTTAACGCAATGTGACAATTACGAAAAGCACATTCAAGAATTCTAGATCTTCAAAGTTCCATATTTTATGGTTGAGTCCATTAATGTGTCCTCAATTATCTTTCAAGTTTGCAATTAAATGTACCAATTTCCCAAGTGTCAACTTGTGTTCCTTTAATTCCATTAGATGGTAGTTCAATTCCCTAATTAATTTATCAATAGTATTCAAAGTCCATAAAATCCTTGGTAGCCTACTTGAAGTGCTTTGACACAAGTCTAGACTTTGTGAAATTCATTTGAACTCTTCAAGTGTCATTCTACTTCATATACTTCATGGGCAATCCCTCCTTATTATAGAATGCATTTATAGAGTGCTTGGATGTCATTGCCAAATTTCCCAAAGTCCATGTACATTCTATGAAGTCCTTGTGTAACTTTGTGGAGTCCATCTTATTTCACAAAGTCCTAGTCAATCCATCCCTAGTATTGGAAATAACCTCATAGTCCTTTAGTGGCATTGCTAGAGTTCCCAAAGTCCATCTATCTTTTATGAAGTCCATTGAAGTTTTTTGAAGTCCCTTAAAGTCCTTGACATACTTTTTGGAGTCCATTTTATATTGTATGAAGTTCATATAAGGTGTTTGAAGTCCTTCAACATTCCTTGGAGTCCATTCTTACTTCATAAAGTCCATCCTACATTCTATGAAGTCCATTGAAGGTGTTTGAAGTTCTTGATCAATTCCATGGGGTCCATTCTTACTTCCCATATTTATGGTTAGTCTTTGGACCTACTACTAAAAGTACAAGCAAAGTCCATAAATAACAATCCCAAAGTTTTCAAATTCCATTTAATGAAGTTTCTATCCATGGATTCCATGAATTTTTATATTTACATATGTAGATTTGCAGTCGCATAAATGTTCATGAAGTCCCTAGGTAGTGGACTTGTAATTATCACCTTATAATTCTTGTAATGTGATTTTGCTTAAGTAAAGTTATACAATATGGCTTGGTTGTTGTCATGCAAATCCTAGACATATGGCTTCTATGTTTCTTTTCCCAACTCATTAAGAGAAACTTCCATCGACAAAGTCCATGAGGTCTTACATAGTGAGTTTGTCTGTAGGCAACATCAAATGCCTTGACAAAAGCCTACTAAAGATATATCCATTGGGTGAAATCACATCATCACTCCGAAATGACCAAGCTCCAACTTCAAAGATCAAGGATGCATTGCAAGCATACCAGGAATAGGTCTCACCATTGAAACCTCAAAAATGTGAGATCAAGAAAGACTCAAACTTTCTAAATGATCTACCAACTTCAATAGCAATGAAACAAAATGTGGATATAGATTTAAATACTTTGGTTGATCTACCCACACTACTAGGAAAGTGTGGTGTAGTTCACTAGGCTATTTCACTATGCAACCATAAAAGTGAATTAAGTTCACTATAATTCCACTGCCCTTACCTTCATTGGTGAAAATGGTTCACTATATGGTGTACATGTTTACTAAGGGTGAAGTTTGTAAACTAGGTTTATTTTTTT
>Ga0209611_10005378_pt1 | contig 21482 bp, 17 predicted proteins | sample S1TSphgellanicum_3_FD_187693 | JGI IMG/M metagenome (GOLD analysis project Ga0209611, IMG submission 187693) | Host-associated microbial communities from peat moss isolated from Minnesota, USA - S1T2_Fc - Sphagnum magellanicum MG (SPAdes) (version 2) | ecosystem: Host-associated > Plants > Peat...
CGGGATCTGGAGCCACTGTGCTCCACTCGAAGCAATCGATCCCCTGCCTCAAATAAATCCTTTACCCCAGGTATATACAATCGCACAAAATGGTTAGGTGACACTGCCGACTTAGGAATCCAGATGTCTCCTAGTCGTGGTACTGCACACTGTCTCTCAGCAAATCCAGGAGCTACTCTACGCAAGATAGGTGGTGAAGTAAAAGTTGTCCTGTAGTTCTGAGGTGAGTGCCCAACCCCTTGTTCCATTGATTACTTTTAGCCAAACTCGGGCTCGTGTGAAAAACCCACTGTGCGCTACTTCTACCGCAAGATCTCCTACTCGAGCCGCGTCAGGATCTATTCCCACTAATCGCACCACTCCAAATCCTAAGAAACGCAGAATCACTGCCCCTCTTTGTGGGCCGTTCTGAACGGTGAGGAAATCGAACCTACGGACAATGTTGAGCTCACGATCCTCCTGGTTCACATGTTCCACAGGGACCGCCTCATCGCCAGACGACGACATGATCTTCTACAATCATCCTATCTATTCCCCTACAGGTTCTACTAAGGTTGACAACAATGGAACCAGCTCTGATACCAAAAAGGAAGATCCAGAAAACCCGCAACAATGACACGATCTCCCACGGACCCTGGTTCTCACACTCTATCAATCCACCTCAAATCCACAGGCACCTAACCTTTCCTGACTTGGACCATCTTCTTGCCATCGCTCACCGATCTACTTGCAACTTGAAAACTGACAGACCCAGCAACGCATCATTCGACACAACACACAGCTCTGGTCATACATTACACACAGATGCCTCTGAGGAAAAAATGTTCGGTCATCATTCATGGATTGCATACATAGTCTGAGAGCGCAAGCACTGCCCTCGAACACAATTCTTTACAAAAACAGGAGGCGCTGATCGTCCCTCCAATTCTTCCTTTCTCTCTCTCTCTCTATGTCCTCCTGCAGCAATGAGCTAGACCACACATCAGACGCAGCGGAAACTCCCGATCCTAGCCAAGACTCCTTGCTACCAAGCTACTCACCCTTCTCGTTCTTCCCACCTTCTCTGCTATTCTCCTCCCAAAACAAAAATGTCCCTTACTACCAATCACTCCCCCCACCTTTCTCCTTCCAGAAACAGACTTCTGATCTTTTTTTGTTCTCCGTTGGCTTCCTCCATAAGCTTGTTCCAATTTTCCAACGCCGTTCCATTCTCCCCGCTCCGTCCTCAACCTTGTCACCTTCATAATTTGAGCTCCATCAATGCCAGCCGCCATGCCCAACTTTGCACACACCACACAGCTTAGGAAATAAGGCAACCATGCATTTCCATGCAACAATGATGGAGCGCCGTCACAACAAGTCGGTTGATGCAATTATGCCTAAAATCCAGGATTAGATCAGATTGCATACTAGTTAGACAACCTCCTTTTACATTACAAGCCCATGTCCCTTGCTACTTTCCTTTTTCTTTTCTTATTCCCATTTTTTCTTTTTCACCTTCTATTTTCATGTTTCCATTTTCATTTGGTTTTATTCTTTCTAGTTTTTCATTGAAAGATTTGGGGTTGTGGTGCCTATGAAAAAGCTTCAAAGCCAATGAAATTAATTAGAGGGTTTGAAGCTGAGTGGGGGGAAGGAAAGGCCAACATTACAAGAACAAGAAATGATGTTGTTGCAAACACTTGGTTGCCATTACCAATTTGTTTTTCATCTGGTAACTTTTGTCACAACTTTTCCTCAAATAACATGCTTTCACACATTGTACTTGAATTGAAAATTTGAAATCTAATAACCTTTGACCTATGTCTTCCACACTAGATTTTTTTACTTGTTAATAACACAAATAACATATTTGCATTCATACTAGAACTCACATTCATGTGAGATTTTCCCTTATCTATGTTTACTTGTTCAACTCAAAATTTCAAGTCAAAAGGTAGCAAGATTTTGTTTCATTATTGGTTGTGCAAACGAATGAAGAATGATTTCATTACTTTCACACCACTAAAGAATTTGTAATGGGCATGAAAAAATCAAGTCTATAAGATTCCTTAAACCAAAACAAAGGCAAGCCTAGATCTAAATCCAAATTGTGAAACAAGAACAAGAACACATGTGTGAAACAAAAATCCAACAAGATTTTATTGCAATTATGAAATAAGAACAAAACACGGTTGTGACAAAAAAACATACTCAATGTCACAAGCACGAAAATAATTAAACAACGAGATTTTCAAACCACATGAACAAAGGCAGGTCCAGTTATAAATCCAGGTCATGGAATAAAAAAAATCAAAAGCGAAAACACAATGTGTGCACAAGTGAATGTAAAAGCATTTTATTCCAAAAACATGATAAGAATAAAACAAGATCATGACAACATACCTAAAATTAGTGTTGAACAAACCAAAAGTAATGTGGGATATTACTTCTATTTATACCCATTGGCCATTTAGTTCAAGGAAGTTTTTCCAACCTACATGTGGCCCATGTTCACTTATGTGTGACACATGTGCACCCATTTGTGGCCCATGTCCATCCATGTGGGTACTACGAGTTAATTAAGAATGAATTAGAAGTGAATTAAAATTTAACTATGAGTTAATCAAAAGTGAATTAAAAGTTAATTGATATTTAATTGAAAATTAATTAGAAGTGAACTAGAAATGAATTAAGGGATAACTCAAAGTGAACTAAGAGTTAACTGAAAGCTAACCAAAATCTAACTAAAATTTAATTAAGAACTAATTAAAAGTGAATTGAAATTAAATTAAAAGTTATGTACAAGTTAATTACAACTCATGAATGAATAGTCATATGAATGAATTCCATAGTGTTGGCATTCATGATATCACCCCCCTTTTAACAATGAATTCCATGAAGAGCGGACATGGGTTTGTTTAAATATTGTTGATGAAACTTGTGAACCTCCTCAATGACATTTGATAGGTTTTTTATTGGTTCCCAAGTGCATTCGTTCACATCATACCCATGCCAATGAACAAAATATTGGAGTTGATGATTAGAGATCCTTGAATCCAAAATGTCTTCCATTTCATATTCCTATTCACCATCGACTTCAATAGGTGGAGGGGGATCATGAATTCTTCTTAGAATGGTAAATGCATATGGTAAAGTTTTGATAAGGAAACATGAAACACAAGATGGATTTTCATAGAACCTAGAAACTTGAATCAGAAAGCCACGACATTAAATTTGTTTCACAAATGAAGAATTGACCTAGTCTATGATTATCCAACTTCTTTAGTGGCCTTGTTGTTTTGATATGTTGTCATTGAAACCAAACCTAATCCTTGACCTTGAAGTTGGGTTGTTCCTTTTCATGTTCATCAACATTTTCCTTAAATCACTTTTGCATTTTTTCAAGGTTAGATATAAGTTGAGCTTGAACATCTACTAACCACATGATTTGATCTTCAGTTGTTGGATTCATGACTTTGTTCACACTTTGGATGTCAAATTTGGGGTGTAAACCATGATTTACAAATAAAGGTGTTTGTTGGGTTGATGTTGTGTGTTGTAAGCAAACTCTACCATGGCCAAAAGTTTTGACCAATTATCTTGATGATAACTGGTTGTGCATTGTAAATACTACTCCAAAACTTCATTGACTTGTTATGTTTGACCATCCATCTAAGGGTGGAAAACTAATGACAACTGCACTTTCGATCATAAAAGTTCAAAGAGTCATTTTTAGAATTTAGATACAAACTGAAGTTCAAGATTATAATTGATATCTTTAAAAAAACCATGATATCGAAAAACACGATCAAGGAATAACTTGGGTGTTTCTTTGCTAATTATTATTTTGGTACATGAAATGAAACGAATCATCTTTGTCAAATGGTCCACCTCCACCAAGATGAAATATAAAAAATTAGGTGAAAGATTTATGATGAAGTCCATGGAAATTGAAAACCACATGATGTAAGGATTGGCAATGGTTGAAAGAGACCACGAGGGCAACGATGAAGATTTTTGTTTGAACACAAACATCGTAAAATTTGACAAACTCCTTCACATACTTCCAAAGTTGTGGCCACCAATAATCTCAAAACATTAATTTCATGGTCTTGTTGAATCTAAAATGGCTTGTAGCAAAAACATCGTGCCTAGCTTAAAAAAAACTTGAATCCGCATAAAACCATCACAATATCACAGACCATCTTGAAATTCAAATTTAAAATGATCACTAGATAAATTTAGACTTGGTGATTCATTAATTGGCCTTGGATGCCAATAACAAGTGGGTTTTTAAAATTTTCATGAATTTGACAAAGAAGGGTTGTGTCATCAAGAATTACCGACAATGCTTAAAATAAAAAATGTTTAAGCTTGAAAATGACATCACATTATTGCTCCTAGGCTATATCTTTTTCCTTAGGCACAAGATATGAATGACATGACAACAATCAAGTATCTTTTATTGGTGCCCAGGGCGAAACAACAAACCAAAATTGGGACAAAAATAATGCCCACCAAGCTTGGAGTCAATTCAAAACAAAAATTATCATGAAATATTACAAGTTCTTATGGTTTGAATGTACACAATAATTTCATGTTGAACTCCTTCAAAAAAATGATGCTTCTCCTCAAAGGCATCCACAATGGTTCTTTATCATAAATATTGTAATTGATTTTTGTAGGAAAAAATCTACAAGAACGAAAATTGATAGGATGAAGAATATTAGCTTCTCCAAGTTGTGAGAATTCTGTGCCTATTGCAAAGTCAAAATCATCCATCTCCCAAGACAAAAGTTTGGAAGGGTCTACATGAGTCAAAAACAGGGTAGTCGTGAAAGAAACCTTCAAAGATTGAAAGGCATTATCAATTGCTCACAAAAAAAGGTTGATCCTTTTGAGTAAAATAAATAAAAGGGGCCACTATTGAAGAATATTGGGTAATAAAATGTTGATAAAAGTTGGTAAATCCAAGAAAACATTGGACATTTTAAATATAATTGGAGTAGCCTAGTCGACAATGGTTTAAACCTTACAAAGATCCATGCAAATGCCATCTCCAGAGATGATGTAACCAAAAAATTCCATTTTAGATTGATGGAATTCACATTTTTCCAATTTGGTGTAAAGTCCAACTTCCCAAAGCTTTTCCAAAATAAGACGTACATGGTGTTCATGGTCTTCCATGTTCTCCAAGAAAATGAGGATGTCATCATTATAAAATACCACAAAATCATCCAAATACTCACAAAAAACATCATTCATCAAATGTTGAAAGACAACAAGCATGTTGGTAAAGTCAAATGGCATCATAACATATTCATATTGGGCATAACAAGTTCTAAACATTTTTTTTCCCATTCATCACATTTTTTTAATATGCACCAAGTTGTATGTTCCATGTAAATCAATTTTGGTGTACACCTTAGCATGATTTAATTGGTCCAATAACCTTAAGATCAGGGGCAAAGGGAGATTCTTGATGGTGAATCGATTTAAGCCATGATAATTAACACACATTCGTAAAAAGTCATCTTTCTTTTTGCCAAAGAGAATAGGGGCACCGGCTAGAAATTTGGAATGTTGAGTGAACTCCTTTTCAACATTCTTGTTGATATTTTCATGAAGAATTGCAAGTTTGTCTTGTGACAAATTATAGATGGGTCCAAATGGAGGTTGTGCTCTTTCTTCAAGATCAATGGTGTAGTCATATGGCCGGTGCTTGGGCAAGGTGTATGCACTCTTTTTCTTAAGCACATCCTTGAATTTTTTGTACTAAGAAAGAATTTTATGTGGACATGGTTCAACATCTAGTGAGGGAAGAGCATACATCAAGAATACATCTCCTTTCTTGGCAACTTGCATGAAAGCTTTTACTCCAACAAACAAAACACAAAAACACATTTTGGGCTTTGCAACTTGTTTTTACAACTATGTATTAATTAAAAAGGACATTTGTGACTAATCACTATTGAATCATTAAACCCATGTCATTTCACTCATTTAGTCACAAATGACATATAGTTGCAAAGCCTAATCATCTTATCAACTAAGATTTTTTATTTTTTTATAATATTCAAATTCCATGTCATCATTGATTTTGGTTTGATGTGTAAAGTGCATGCCATATCAACCTAGTCATTTAACTCAACAAAGAGTTACAAAAGACACCTCGATTGAAAGATGATATGTGTCAAATTTTATAAGCACGTGTTCAATTATGAATCATCACACACATGAACAAAAGTCAACCCAAATTAGCCTATGTAACCTAGGTAGTTAGCCTAACTTAGTTAACCTAGGCTACCTAAATTAGGTTAAATGGCTTAGGTTAAAAACAAAATTTGGTTTCTTACTCTAGGTAGCTTAGATTATGTTACCGAACCTAGGTTACATGGTATTATAAATTGCAAGAACAAGGATTTGAACCTTTCACCTCCATTTTGGGGTTCAAGTCTTCATCTATTACACTACGACATTTTTTTATACTAAGTCTATTAAACACAAAATTATAAAAATCAAGTTTTTTAGCCTCAAATTAAATTAGGCCACCTTAGGTTGACATAGGTCAATCAACTATCTACTACCTACCTACCAACCTAGGTTGACTTAGGACGAGTTAGGTCAACCTGGACTACCTACAAGCCTAGCCTAGGTTAACGTAGGCCTCCTTATGCTAAAAGTAAATTAACTTAGCCTAACCTAGCTAGGATTACTTAGGTTATAAGCTAAACTTATATTAAATTAGGGTAGACCTAAATAAGTTAGGATCATTTGAACATTTAAATTAAGACATGAATTCATGATTTAAACATGAATCCAAAAAATGGTAAATGATTATAGGATAACAATGGATCATTTCAACATTTCCCATAGTTGTTATTTTCAATATTGTTGAAATTTCTTTGGTGTTGTTGTTTCATGTAGCTCCATTTCTTGTACCTCTAATAACACCAATATTTATGGTAGTTTTGGTCTTAAGAGTTTCCTTCAACTATTTAAGTGGTAGGAGAGGTTCCTTTTCATACAACTATTGTAGAACAACTTCAAAAGAATCATGGAGTCTTTTTCTTTAATCAAATCCATTACAAAAAAATTCATGGTTTCTTTCTCCTTAAATGCAACCATTTTTAGTACTTGGTTTCATGTGGTTATTACTAAAACCATCACTAGTACAAAAGTGGGGTGCAATAACTTAAGGTGGAATAACCTAAAGAAGACTAATTTAAAATAACTTATGTATGGTAGCCTATGAATTGCTTACAATGGAATAATTTTAAATAGTAAAAATAATCTAGAATAACATATGGTGGAATATTTTAGAAGAGCAAAGAATAGCTTCTAGGGTCGAATAACCTAAAATAGCGCCACTACTAACCTATGGTAAAATGGCCAATTTGCTTTGACTAACATGAAAACACATTACAAACTTTTTGAACAAGACATGTAAGTACTTCATGTTGTTTATTTGGAACATTAAACATCACCAAATTTTGTTTACACATTTGTATTGGTTATAGTATGGAAAAATGTACAAACATCTAGACCTTTTTTGTTTTTAAATCTAATGGAAATTGTGCATGCTTTCCTATTGCACATGAAAAAAATACATAAACAAACCCTTTTGATCAAGAGAGAACAGAAAAATCTGTAATTTTTTTTGGGACAAATTCGAATGTGTAAGAAAAAAATTGTTTTAATCATCAATATAAATTGTTTAACTAGTTAGTGCATAAACCTAATTAAGAATAATGAATCATTAGTGAAGTGAGATGAATAACAACTAAAGAAGTCCATGACCAAGAAATGAAATGCAAAATAGGCCAAACCCAATGGAGAAAAAATGGTTCGTCAATGAGGTGAAATGAATCACAACCCAAAAAAATCCAATCAACAAAAAACCCACAAAGCCCATTTTTTTGGATTTACAAACATCTTACATTGATGCAAAGTCTTTTGTTAAGTTTGCCTTGGGTGAATTAGCACCTACATTGGCACCATGGTAAAAATCCCAAAGATTTTGAGGCAGTTTTTAAACATTAATAGATAAATATATGTCCTTGCACAAATTAATTAGGGTATTTAAGTCCAATTTTAACATTTCCTAGGACAAATGTAGTTCAAGAAGCCTCGCTCGAAAAGGTGAAGGTACAATGTAGGTGTTGACTCACTTTGGTTGTGAAATTTGGGCAAATCCAACAAAATTTTGGAAAACCCATTTTGCACACCCCAAAAAAACAATTGAATTCATATTAAACATTGATCACTTCCTAAAGATTGGAGTTATATAGACAACACACATCTTCCCTTTAAATCAACAAAGGAAATTATAATAATGACATCACTTGATGAATCAACAAAGGAAGTTACAATAAACATGGACCACTAAATTGACCAACACCTAAAAGCATGACCAATTTAAATGTAAACATGAAGATATTTAATTTTTTTGAAATCATTTCAAGTTTTTGAGAATATCATGGTTGATAAAAGTATTTGAAATTCATCATCTAATGCAATTTTTTTGACATTACACTTCGCCAATTGATATTTTTACAAAATAATCAATCTTGAAGCTTCAAATTAATCAATTACCTCTTTCTATCTCAAATGCACTATATATCCATTTTGACAAAACCTCATAATGTTAAAACTTTAAAAAGAAAATGATTGACAACTAAAAGATTTATACAATACCTAGTAAGGAGGCATTGACCTTTGTATGGTGATATACATAACCCAACAAAAAGTAGCTAATATTGTATGGTGATGTGTAACATAGTACACACATGATTCAAAACAAGGTGGTAAAAAATTGTTCATGAAATGAGGTTGTAGTTGGAATTTCCAAACTTGTTATTGGAGGGTTGTTGGACAATTGATGTGATTCTCAAACAAAATGAAACATAAGGCCCAAAAATGAAAACATTCTTGATTTATGGCATTTGAATTTTGATAATTACATGGACTTGTTATAGCATCTAATCAATTTTTTGCTATCCTGGACACCTTTTTGTTTTGCTTGTACAAGTAAAAGTGATAGTGAATGTTACAAATCATTTGCCATGTTAGTGTCAATAAGTCTAGTTCTAGACCTCTCAACTTTTCATTAAACACATGAATTGTTTGTTTGCATCTTGGTGATGATGACCCTGTGCAAGAAAAAAGAAAGTATATAATAATAATAATAATAAATACTTGAAACCTATGTTGTTATTAAGAAGAAATTGTTTTAGACCAAAATGATGAATAATGGGCAAGCTTTGTCATTCCAAAAAGTTATATTTAAATGAAATCTCAACCCCCTTCATTTCTTGTAAGCAATGAAAATGACCATAGTAGTTACAAACTATGTTGTGCAAAAAGGATTATCACAATTTTAGTTTTTAAATTATTATTGCATAAAATTTTAAATGATTATTGGGTATCACAAAAAGATTCATTTATGTGAAGCTAACACATGAAGTCTTTGACGATACAAAAAAGATAACAAAGTAATTAATGGTCCATCCTAGAACAATTTTAAAATGGACTATGACACATCACAAAGTTCAGTTTAATATTTGGAGTATGAATTTTTGTTTCACAATGTGTTTGTACAATTATATATCTAAATTCATACCACCATAGTTTAGGGTGTTTCCATGGTATGGTGTACACATTTTATGTCAAAATTGGAAGTACATATAATATCAAATGTAGTAATGCATAAAATTTTACTCAAATTGATTTCTTTTTAAAACCACATATGGCTTATTTGGGCCTTAAAAGCAAGACAAATTATATAAACCATGAATATGCAATTAATTCATACTTTTACTTTTATGTAGTTGTACATCAATAATTTAATAAAAAATATTTTAAACACCTTGTTTAACGTAGTTTATTTTTTTTCATTAATTTAAAATTTTCACATTATATTTTTAAAATGATCCAAAAAAAACTTTACCCAACTACATTTTTGATGGGAGAACATTTTAAAACTTAAATTGCCAACATTATCATAACATAATGTATTATTAAATGTTTACTTATCATCTAATATGAGCGTCATTTTTGAAACAAACTTAATTTTTTCATAAAAATATTGTTCATTATGGTTGTCTTTTTGTATGTGAAAATTTTCATGGATTTTTTTTAAACTATTATTTTTTAGTCCTTCTGTTAAATTATAATATTTGTGACAAGTTCTTACAAGTTAAAAATGTACTTTAATCAACTATTGAATTATTCAAATATGCACCATCGTCATAACATAATGAGAATTTATGATGTGATCCATTTATAATTCCACAGTTCTACCACAAAATCTTTTCCAAATACCTAAAAAGTCATTTAAAAAATGTGTTACAGTGAAAATTGCAACACTATGACTCATTTTTGTCTACATTGTACCATGAAAACACCATTTAGACCTTTTTAAACACATTGATTTAAAGATTAATTTTGAAAAACATCAATCTAAATACCAAAAAAGATTTTGTCATTTATGATAAATGTGCATATCTACTTGGCGAAATCCTTTTAGATATTTTGATTAATGTTTTTCAAGACCAACCTTCAATCATGTGTTTTAATTTAAAAAAACTATGGTGGTAAAAAATGAGATATGAAAAAAAAAATGGAAAAAAATGTTAATTTTAACATCATTTGAACCAATTTATGAATTGAACCAATTCATTGGGTTCTAAATACAATGGAAATGGACTCTTAAAAATGAATATTAAATACTACTTTTGGTCCACCTTACAGTGTTATTACCCACCACAAGCACATGAAAAAAAAGGAATAAAAATAAATCATGAAAGTTCTATCGTTCTCAAAAAGCTTTGTTTTCAATGAGGGGATAGATAGGGGCCAAGCTCCCTACTCACCCTACCCCTCCCCACCTCTCTCCTTTCTACTTCCTACATCCAACAACAATGCTACACAAAATGGTAACATTGACAAATTGCAAACACAAGTAACAATACTAGAAAGCAAGGAAAGGAGATTTTATAAAAGCTTGCATAAAAGCTTTGGAGAATTAATTTTGCAGTCCACTAAGAGGAACTTGACATTCACTTTGATGTGCATTGCAATCAAAAGAAAGGGAAAGAAAAAAACAAAAAGTTCAAGGGGGAGTACACCACAAATTGAAACACAACTTATAATTAATTAAAAACTACTAGCTCAAAACATCAAAATCAAAAACTTTAAGCCCCAAAAAACCTTGGAACCTTGTGACATCCATAAATGAACATTAATTGCAAAGTAATTTGAACATCAAATTGATAAGTTACAATTTAGAATTACATTAATTGAATTCAAGTTGTAACATCATACGATGTTGGCAAAGTCCATTAGTCGTAAGACAATAATTTGATAATGCATTTATTAGAAGTTAGTTGCAATAGACACCAATTGTTTTTCATTAATGGATGAGTGAAAAGTTGCATAAATATTAGTTCATTTGTGGGTATTTTTCATGGGAAACCTATGAGGACACCTAGTTGCACAAAGTTGAACATATTTTTAATAAATATATGCTTCCATATATGATGAATTATGTTCAATTCAACTATTGCAACTCATTCAATAGCACTCATGTTGTAGAAATATTTGAAGTTGCAAGTGTCCAATGTAATTCAAAAATCCAATTGCAAGACAAGTTGCAAAAACCTCTATTTTCTCGTAGTGAAAATTATTGCATATAATTTCTACCATCTAAAGTGAACAATATTTCCCATAGTGTTAAATTATTGATCTTTGATAGAATAAATAAATGATGTTAAGTTAGTAGCAACATTCAATGTGTCTTTGACCAAAAATGGAAAACCAAGTTTTTAGCCATTTTGATGTTACTAACATTGTTGGAGAACACAATTGTTGGTTTTGGTTATATATGTTCAATTACACTCAAGATCATTTATAATTAAACAACCTCCTTAGTGTCTTCCATTAATGCAAGATATTCAACCTTAGTTGAAAACAAAACTACTGTAAATTACTTCTTTCCACTCCATGACACCTAAAAATTTCCAAATTTGAAAAATAACCATTAATCAACCTTATGAATTTTGTATTATTTGCCCAATCAATGTCCACAAAAACTCCCAACTCAATGTTATTCCCCTTATTGAAAATAATTCAATAATTTGTGGTACCTTTTAAGCACTTGAAATTTTGTTTTATTGCATTTATAGATGGGATAATTTAGGTTTGGCTATAAATCAGCTTACTCTAAAAATCAAGAAGTTTATGTTTCACCTAATATTTGTTAAGTAGATTAATGTTCCCACCATCTTCTTGTAGGCAATAGGGTCCACCTCGTGGTCATTCATGTTTGATTCAAATTTGGTACCTTTTACGATTTGAACCTTTATTGGATTACAATAAACACCCAAATAACATCCAAGTTACACCAAATTCATCATCTTAAACTACTATGCAACTTTTATTCAAGTTGCATATCGAAGCATGCAATCTTCTCTTTTATGTTTCATGTGTTGATTAGATCATCTATGTAAATCATGATTATCAAAATGTTGCTTTCACTGTGTTAAAAACACAACAACACATTTTGGGTTTTGTGATTCACCTTTGTAACTACATATTAATCAGAAAGGACATATGTGATTAATGACTAGTGAATTGCTAAACCCATGTCATTTCACTCATTTAATCATAAGGACATTCAGTTGCAAAGCCCAGTCGTTTTAGCGATTAGGATTTTGAAAATTTTCTTATAATAATGAAATTTCATGTTATCATTAACCTTGGTATGATGTGTAAAGTGCATGTCATCTCAACTTAGTCATTTTATTTGATTAAGTGTTACAAAAGACACCTTGATGGATGGATGACATGTGTCAAAAATCTAAATACACATTATGAGTCATTGCACATGACCAAAAGTCAACCTAATTTAGCCCATGTAACTAACATAACCGAAAATCAACCTAACTAAGTTAACTACCTATGTTAGACAACCTAGGCTACATAACCTAGGTTTACTAGCTTAGATTGAAAACAAACATCGATCTCTTAACCCAAGAAGCTTAAATTAGGCTACTTAACTTAAACCAATTGGCTTAGGTTTCATAGGTTACAAGAGTGAGGACTTGAACCCTTCACTTTCATTTTAGGGTTCAAGTCCTCATCCATTACACTTCACATTTTCTTACACTAATTATATTTAACACAAAGTTATAAAGCTCAAAATTTTCAACCTTGAATTAACCTTGGCCACCTTAGTTTGATTTAGGTCAACCTACCTCATACCTACCAACCTAGCTTAAACCTAAAGCTTTATAGGTTGACTTAAAATGAATTAGTTTGTAAACCTATTTACTAACCTAGCCTAGGTTAACCTAGGCATTCTTAGGCCAAAAAAAAACCTAGGATAATTATGTCGCATCTAGTTGCACAAACTTGAAGTGGTTACAAACTTAATAAAATATTTTGTAATAAAGCTACTTAGGTTGAATTGGTAAAAAACCTAAAGCTAGGAACCTAGGCAAGCTTATCTAGGTTAATCTATTAGTAAGGTAACTTATTCTAAGTATATTTAAACATACTAAATGTTGTAAATTTTTTATGTTTAATTAAATAACTTACAAGGTAACGTATATTATGAAGTAGGTTTTTACTAAGTAGCCTACATACATAGGTTAACTTAATAGGTATGTTAATTTAAGCTAATGTGTTAAGTAGTAAAAAATTCAAGGAGTTATGTATCACCTTTTTGAAAACGACTATTAATATTATAATCATAATTACAAGTTAAAAATAGATTGTTTAGCACACATACACATGCATGTGAATTCATGATTCAAAATCTCATGACACGCACAAAATTATGGCATGCCATGATAAATATTGATGCCATAAATTCAAGACACAAAAACTTATGGTGTCACAAAAAATCATGGATTATTATGAAATTTTTTGACACTTTGTTGCCAAACGGCATGCCATGTCATCATCATATGAAAGACCAAGTCATTATTAATCACAAAGGACAACAATATTTCAACTAACTAATAAACAAGGTTAATTCATCAAATCAATGACATGAATCATGATGCGAAGTTAGTGTCACAAGTCATGAAGTGTTATGACTACTTGTCAACCTTGTTGCCATGTTGCATGGCACATTAGCATCACACGACCATAAGTTATTATTCACCAAAAGTTGCAAAAATCAATGGAATCTTGTTATTACCTAATTTTGGATGACTAAAAATACATTAAGAATACATTTTTGAAATTTTGATATTTGTGTAAAAACCATCAAATCATGATATCGACTACAATTGTAAAACCATAATGCCACATGGCATCACAATGTCCTTTACAACTACACAATCATTAACATGAATTTGTAGTTACAATTATAGTCAAAAAAGATAAAGTCATTTTATTAACTGGTTGTAAAACCCAAGATGTGTTGTGAAATAAAGTTTGTAATTTTCTCATTACTAAATCATGTGTACTTAAGAAAAATTAAATCAATTTTTTCGTATTGAGTTCAAGGAGATTGATGAAGTTCATTGATCACTTTGTTAAGTATGTAAACCAAGTGTTCAAATCTAGACTTTACAAAACCTTTGGTTTGCTTAATGTATACCTCTTCTTTTAAATCACCATTCAAGAATGTTGTTTTAACATCCATTTGCAAAATTTTCTAGCCAAGGTGTGCAAAAAAGCTATCACATTTTTTTTTGTGTTATGGGCTTGATTATTGGAGCAAAGGTTTATTGAAAATCTTAAACTTCCTTTTGTTTAAACCTTCTAGCTACCAACATGGCCTTATACTTTGAAGGTTTGCCCAAGGAGTCATTTTTCACCTTATAGATCCACTCGAATGTTATTGATTAGTCACACTTATGCTACAATTGTAAAGCAATTCTTTCCTTTGGGCAATTCAATGAATACCATGTTTGATTGTGTGAAATTCAAAATTCATTTCATCAAACCATTGTCATTCACCATTGTCATCTATTATTATTATTTTTTGAAAAAAGGACCAATTCCCAAACATGATCAACAACTTTCACAATGAACTTATTAAAACACTTAGGCATCGCAAAATTATTCTTAGTCATTCTTGTGGCACATATATTTGCCTTTGTTATGTAGAATCTTACTAGTTTTCCAATTCATTATTTACTTTAATCCTTTCTCAAGACGGGTCACATTTTGGAGGAGATTCTTTCCTTACATCAAATGAATTTATCAAATAGATTACCCCCTTGAGGTTATTTTCTTACTAGTGCTTAAAACACATTCGGGAAACCTTTAACATTATGTGGGCACGTGATGTTATAGCGTTCCTTTGTTGAAGTGGTTGGCTTTTAGTGGTGAAACTTTTAATCATGATGTTTTTAAAGCCGTTGGTCCAATGCATTCACGTGAACAAGTTAGGTATGTATGTTACATAAAGATCATATTTATTAAAAAAACATTTTGAAAGTTTAGAATTCTCAACAACTAATTAGCCACACTTGGTTAGAATTGTACAACAATTCCAAAATTGAATGTTGGCCTTCCTCTTTGAAAGGGCCATGGTCCAAGACATTAGAAAATACCCCTTATCACCAATGAGGTATGGAGGTAAAGGTTCGTTCATTGTTCCCTAACAAACATCTAACACACCTCTATAAAGTAAAATTTGTAGGAAGACAATCTCTTCAATAGTCATTAGTAGAACCAAGTATACCAATAAACACATTTGTGAATTTTTATAATAACCAACAACTACTTGGGCTACTATAATGCTATACTTCCCCATTTTAAAACAGTAGTAATCATTTACAAAAGCTCCGAGTGGGGTTATATTGTAACAATATGAGTTGCATCTATAGCCTTGAAACATAAGGTAATCCACTCAAATCTATTTTGTGTCAAGATAGAGTTGAGACTAAATATTTGACTCTAAAATAGCTTTCAATGATCAATCTTCAAGAAAACAAAAGAAAAAAACCACAATTTTTCACAAAGACAGAAAGCGATTTAAAAAAAAGAAAAATTACTTACAAGAAACAAAAGAACATGCAAGAGATGAGTGAAGAAAACATTGTAGCAAACCATAGAAAACTCAAGTAGAAAACAGAGGGAATAAAAAACAAGGAAAAAATTATTGGATAAATGAATGGAATGAATCTGCAATCAAAGTTTAGGACAATTAAAGTTGGGAAACTCGAATTGTTCTCAAATTCCATCACTGTTAAAAGCAATGGACAGTGATGAACACAGTGAGAGCAACTGATGGACATAGCAGTTCATAGACTTGCATGTTCATAGCAGTTTTTTGTTAACAAAACTGATAGCAGACAATGGATTCAAATCAAGCATCAAAACAATCTCCAACTGTTCAATGTCTCAACTGTAACTCAAGCCACACAAGGCAACGATACTGGCTATATGAATTATGCTGTGTTTCCAATTAAAAACAATTGCTGTCCAAGAGGAGAAATCACATCAACAAGATTTCCTAGTACTAGATATGCTTCTATTTCATGTGGAACAAAGAATTTTGTGATGCAAGGAGAAACATCATGCTGTTTTCTTCTATTCAAGTAATTCTAATAGAACATTTGTAGAAAATTCTCAAAGCCTATCAGCAAACATGCAAACTGCAAAAATGTTTTCACAGGAAAGCTGATGCAGAGGCTTGGGGGACTTGGGAACCAGCACCTTTCACTCATTCCCAGAGCCTGGGCCTTCTTTGCTGCTCAAAACCAATTCAAAGGGCAAAACTGTGGGACTAGATTCTGTGATACTTCTCTTGGATAAATTTTGCTTCAACTCCTTCCCATCCAATTCTTCTAAGAGTAAATATCTTCATCATCCCTTTGAACATTTTGGATGTGTCGGTCTGCATCCACTGCATCTTGACGCTCAGCATGCAGAGTCAGTGTTTCAGCAAGCAATGCTGGAGCAAAAATTGGGGTGCCATTGTGCTCTTCAGAGTCCATGCAGTAGGCAATTAGAATAGTATCCGTCCCCGTACCCACCACCGCAAAGAAAAGGGATGCAGCAATATAACCTAAGCCCAAGCAGAACTGCAATAACAATCAAAGAAGCTTAAGTGAAAGCAGATGAAATCCCACCAAACACACTAAAACTTTCAAGGATGTTCGCAGGCACTATGTAAAGATTTGAGAAGGGGAGAGAAGACAAACCAGAACTGGGAATAGCGGTGACGAGACACGGTACTGTCCAGTCTTGAACGAGTGGCTGTCTAACATAAGAAAAGCAAACACAGCACATGCCAGGCTCACACATAACTTTGCAACTGATAGGAATAAACGGCCCATGGTATTCACAGTTCCAACTCTCATACTGTTGTTTGCAATGAGCACTGTGGCTCTTCCTGCTGCTCGAAAGAAGTTCTTCCCAGAGATAGCAATCTGTAGCAAACATGAAACCAGATCAAATCTGAAACCTTCACAAAATCGGTATATACTGGCTTACAATGTAATGACATGGGATGAAATGTGGTTTAGGGCTTCATATAGGTTTAAAATATGCTTATAAATTTCCAGATTTAAGTGAAGACAGAAAACATGGGTAACACAGGTTCTGAAGTCATACCACAACATAGGCATTACGGTTAATGAATTTCAAGGTCCATTCAATGCACCCTGAACAACCTTGAGTACCACTGTTCAGTACAGTGGCTGCAACTCCACCTGGGGTCCGTTGTGCTGCCTTCAACCTCCTTTGAAGGGCAGATAGAACAACCCGAAAAGTTTCAACTAGAGGAACAATTGATGAGCCAAGAGAAATTGAGCCAAGGCTGTAGCTTAATACTAGCTTTGCTGATGATACAACTGGAAACCAACCCATTCCCTTCCAGTCCATACCATCTCCTCCATTCCACATCTGATGTATACAACACATATTAGTCATATGCTTTGAATGTCCTCAACTTCAACATTGCGAAACAAAAACGAAAACAAGAAATTGAGACTTGTAGAAGGCTTGTAACCTAGGCTTACACAGTTTCTCCTCGAGCCCAGTAGTAGGACGCAATGGCTCCTGATATGGTTGTTACAGAGCAAGCAGCTATAAATGAAATGGCCCAAAACAAAACAAACAGGTGATACAAAATGGCCCACACAATGTTGTGAGTCGAATGCAAAGTGTAACCACAGCAGCCAGATTGTGTGACAGTCTGTGAGTATAAATCATATGATGCACAGCTGTTGTATGTGCAATTGTTTTGCCGGATTTTACCAGCGCTGAACAAATAGAGTAGTGCAGACAACCAATAAATGAAAAAGAACCCAAAAGCCATAAATGGAATAGCAGGGTATACAACCAAGCTTGGCACTGCCCCAATTGCCTGCACTGTCACCTGCATTTCCAAGCCCACAAGTTTTACAGGCACCCTTATTCAGCCCATATGAAACAACAGCAGGAAATACTCAAGCTTATGTCTTCAATTCTTGATATAGAACCTCATGCCGCAAAACAAGGAAACAAGTACAACAAAGAAGATAGAATTAATATCCTGCAAAGTTAGAAACTGGTGCACCTTGGTGATGGACAGGGCCTCAATGACACGCTTCAGGAGAACAAACGTCATAACAACCGTCAGAACAACAACCAAAGTCATTATAATTGCTAGCGCTTTCAAATGTTCCAGTTCCTGCAAATGCAAGCCCCAATTTGACAAATTATCAGAATCACCATCCTGACTAATGTGTTTACAGCAGAACAAGTAACAGTTTTCAGCACCCTTTATCAGATTTCAACATCCACAACCCCAGTCCCCAACACCAAGTAACCAAAATGTGAAGTACTAATCTAGAAGCAGGAAAAAAATAAAAGACCTAAAAGCCACTTACAGTAAATGAAACTGATAGATCATCAGAACCCGAGTTGCCAATTACAGCTGAAATTGCGTCGTTACCAAGCCATCCGGCTGACGATAAAAAACCCACAGCAGAGAAAATCAGAAAACCTGTCAAGATTGACAGACGCTTTGCAATAGTACTAGTCATTTTGTTGCGAGAAACAAGATAAAAACCTTCCCAATCCATGTCAAAACATAAGCATGTCACAATGGTAGTAGAAATCTGAACTGGATATATGGTGTCAGATGAATAACAATAATTCCTCGTACCTTTGAAGTAGAAGTATAGCGTGAGCAAGATCATGAAAACATTGAGGAGTACAAAGGTCAGCCATGTGACCACACCCACGAAATAGCGGATTGCAACTAGCCATAACATACACAGTAGCATTGGTAGTAATCCCCCACACACAAACAAAACAGGCCATGCTCGTCCCAAATCTGCCACATACCTCTGCGAACAACAATAACACAAGTCAATTCAATTCCTCAGTCCACAACAAGATCCAATGATCATGCAATCCTCTATACATTGAGATGAGTTAATCTGCAACATATTGAAATTACCCAAATTACACTCCCTGTGCAATCGAATGATCCAACCCAGAACTGATCCAATTTGGGGTTTTCACTTACATAGAAAATTGCAGAGGGAGTAGATAATGTGTCATGCACCACCTGTGGCAATATACTACCAGACTGAATCTGCGTTCCATTCATAGCATTCCAGAGTTGCAGGAGGTTGTTCTCCGGAGCAGGTGAGGGCTGACAATTCCAGTACACTGAGGAGCGCCAAAGAAATTAACAACAATCAAAGCACAGAATCAGAAGAGAAAGAAAGAATAACTAAAACCCTGAACCCTAGAAAGCAAAACTAAGGAGAAATCCGTAACCACGGAAACAGCCATTCCTCCATGGACTCCAACGTTCTTCAGAAAATACTAGGTACCCAATTCCTCAAAAAACTTCATGGACAAAAATCTCTAAGCATAATAACTCTTCCATGCACACGATTTCCTTCGCAAACAGTTGTTGAGAGGTGAGAACTCTTCTTACAGTTGACGCTTTCAAAGAGAACAGGATAACATGGGCCTGTGAGATTCCTGGACGAAGCGATCTGATCAGGAGTGAGTAAATCGTAGTAATCATAGTTGCGTTGCTCCCAGTCACGCATGGACAAACCGCTGTAGGTTCCTTCAGGATAATCACAAACCCAAGAGAGCTGTGAAGAAGCATTTCCATTTCCGGCCGAGACGGTTGTTGGGCAATTGCGAAGACAAATGCTGCGGGCAGTGCTGAGCTTATATCTGTCAGGATATACTCCTGACCAATACAGCTGGTTTGGATTCATCCAGTACCGCACCTGAAAGTCTTTAAGATTCGGTTTTGCTCTTCTGTCGCCGCATACGTTGCCTTTGTAGTCCAATCCATACACCAACCTGCACAAGGACAAATCCATCCAAAGAGTCTCTTCAGTTGTCATTGGAATTCAAGCGTTCCGAGGTTACCTTGGATTCAAGACTAACATGCAAACCCAAAGAGCCAAGCAGTCAAAAGAATAAATAGAGACACATTGAGAGAAAATTTCAGCAGAGTTTTCAATGGATTGTGGGACTGTAGTTCGGTAGCGAACGGACCTGTGAGGATCGCCCCTATTGAAGCCGAAGCTTGTATCGACGATGAAGCCAAATGCAAGCAAGGAGATGATGGAAAGGAACGCAAGGTCTTGGCATCTGCGGGCTTGTTTGATGCCAGGTTTTCGTATTGAACCTCCAGCTTCGTTGTCCGCAAATGCTGCAGCTGGTAGAGGGTATGCTGGAGTACTACTGGGAGATGATATTGCAGCCGCCTCAGCTGCTGCACGCCTTGACTGATCTTTGGTTTGCTTCCCCATCCGATCCTTCCGCGCGTTCCAAGCTCAAACGGTCGATTACTCCTACTCTGGGTACAGAGCAAAACTAACAATTCTCTCAACTCAAGTCCAATCTGTTCAGCTGCTCCAAACTGCGAAACCCACACAACCCACACAACAGGCTCCAAGCTCAGTACGAGCTCAAGATTGGTTCAGTCCTTGAACAATTGAGAGAGAGAAACTTTGGAGGAAGGCGACAACTAAGGGTAAAAAAAAAGCTGCAACAAAATCACTGGCTTTAAAAAAAACACATACGCTCACACAAACAAACGACGTATGTAGCAGAAGCAGCTGACGCAGGAACAGGAGCATGCAAAATAGCTAAACGACAAAGAACTCTCGGAGGGGGGAGAAACAGACAAGAATCCAAAGACTGAAATCTTGTAAGATACTCCACAAAATTGAGTGAAATAAAAAAAACCCAAGAACACTTTGAACTACCACTAGGCTAGGGATCCACAAAAGTTTGAAGGCTGAAAGAAATAGAATCATCAATCAGTACACGAAATTCGAGAAATCGGAGCAAAGACGATCGCGAAGAGAGAAAAAGAGACGATCGCGAGAAACCCCGAGCGACCGAGCGACCGAGCGGACCAGCCAGCCAGCCACCCAGTGACAAGACCAACGTACTATCCCATAGTGTTTTCCCCCTCCCCTCCCCCCCTCTCTTTGATTACCCAACAGTACTTAGTCTTTAATCCTAACGTTAAACCAGAGTTAATTAGAGGCAGGGGGGTGAAA